>MDTB01157857.1_pt1 | contig 35876 bp, 35 predicted proteins | sample 811161 | NCBI WGS metagenome assembly MDTB01 (sample SAMN05326650, study PRJNA326480) | marine metagenome | isolation source: seawater | place: Mediterranean Sea | collected 2009 | reverse complement strand
CCTTACCAATGAGGCAATGCTTGCTGAGTATAGAACAGTTGGCAATAGAACCAACATAGTTATTGTAGGATTGGAGAGTGAAAGTCTGTTTAGTACTAATAATAACTTTGAAATAGAGCAAATTATACTGGGCAATCTTTCTGGAGAAATCTATGTAGAGCTTCCTGTAAATACTCATCTAGGGCAGGCATACCCCAACCCATTTAACCCAACTACAACGATCAACTTCCAATTGGATAAATCATCAAAGGTCGTAATTGATGTTTACAATCTCAATGGAGTTAATGTTGCTACAATTGCGGATGGTGAATATGCAGCTGGAACACACAGCGTTTCCTGGAACGCCTCCTCACATTCAAGCGGTGTTTATTTAGTTAGGATGAACTCAGGAAGCTACAGAATAACACAGAAAATTATGCTACTGAAGTAAAGTTTTAAAAAACAGAACAATACAAAGTGTTACAACCCATTTGTTGTTAATATTACTCAAAAAACAATAATTTTATAGGTGCATCATTCAAAAAGTATGAGGAATTAAAAGGCTTTAGATACCAAGCTCCTCCCGTATTAGTGAAACTTGGTGTTTATTTGCGCAAGCCTTTTCCCTCATACAATGAAAATCATAATTTTTTATTTCGGAATGATTAAAAACAATAATTTTTAAAAAAAAATTTGTAAGTTATTATTAGATTAAAAACTATTTGGGGAAAAATATGAAAATTTTAAAAACGTACATATTTATAACACTATTTACATTTTCTTTTGCACAACTTGAATACTCTCTGAAAGATCAAAACTCTACATCTCCAACATTTAACGATTTTGTTTGGCTACCAACATACTCTGACTTTATTACAGTTCACTTCTTCTCTACCCAGGGCTGAGGGGGCTGAACAAGCTTATTTGGGCAGTTGTCCGATTTACAAGAAGAATTAAGAAGTGAAGGTTTTACGGAGTTGGTATTTATATCTGTAGGACAATCAAGTCTACAAGATATGTTTGGGGAAAGTTATTGTGCTAACTCAGACCTTCCTTTGGTCCTTGATCAGTCTCCTGACTTTCCTATCAGAGAACAATTTAATTCAGAACATAGACAGCTTATATTTATAGATAGAGATGGAAGAGATATTGGTAGGATTACACTTACAAGTACCAATTTATCATCCTATGAAAATCAAATCAGATCTATAATTGAAGAAAACTATGAAGATCTAACTCTGGGAGATATAAACCAAGATGGTTTGATTAATATCCAAGATATAGTAGTAATGATTGGTGCAGTTCTTAATAATATTGAGCTTGAAGAAAATCAACTCACTCTAGCAGATTTAAATCAAGATGGAGCCCTTGACATCTTAGATATAGTTGCAACTGTTAATTTGATACTGGGCTAAAAAGGGAAACTCCCTAATGATAAAGGCTCTATTACTTTTTGTTTTCTGTGTATCACTTTATGCAGATGAAAAAAATTGCGCCCCTAATTTCCATGATTTAAATAGATCTATATATGATATTGGCGATACGCTAAGTCTTGCTGATCAAAACCTCCAGTTTGAAATTTGCTATGAAGAAGGCCAAACTAATGAAGAAAACATTTTTAAGTTTTCTGATTTAAACGGTAGCATTAATGGTGGTGACTACAACATAATTCTAATCAGTATGAACGCAACGTGGTGACCTGCATGCTATGATCTTGTCAGTTTGATGGATCAAATATATGAGTTCACAAATCAAAACGATGACATTGAGTTTCTGGTCAGCCTCGATAACAACGTAAGTGATCCCACTCTTTACAGCTGCCAAGAGTGGGCAGATCTTTATAAAGATCTCGGAGAGCATGGAAATGACCCTGTTATTATAAATGGAGATACCGACTTTAATGAAGATGGATCTCCTGACCACCTTATATGGAACATGTTTGCAGGATCAACCTACTCTTCCTACGTTATGATCGATCATAATATGGTTGTTAGGTACAAGTTTAACATGCCAAACCAATACGACTTTCAGTATACATACCTTCCTAGTCTATTAGATGATATGTACGGGTGTATAGACCCATCGGCTTGTAACTACGAGCACCAAGCTGCCATTGATGATGGCTCATGCCTCTATGGGGATCAATGCAACCCATGCGATGACATAGAAACACAGATTGAGTGTATGGAGGCACAGGGTTGCATGTGGATGGGAGACCACTGTATGGAAGCCAGCGATGACTGCATGAGCTATAACAACCAGTTTGACTGCATGGAGGATGATGAATGCTACTGGATGGGAAACCACTGTATGTCCGGATCAACCTGTACAGACCCATTGGCCTTTAACTACAACCCTATAGCAGATGCTATTGGTGACTACGATACATCGGACTGCCAATATTCATCTTTTCTAAAGTTTGGATGCACATATCAAGGAGCTATTAACTTTGATCAAGATGCAAACGTTGATGACGGATCATGCGAGTACTTACACGAAGACTTAAACAGCGATGGAACCGTTGACATCTTGGACATTATAGAGATGGTAAACTTTATAATGGGTAATAAGTAGTATAACTTCTAATATTTTTCACCATTAATCGTAGCTGTTAAAGTCCTAGTATGAGGTAAGCTTCGATGTTCGCAAAGAAAAATTCCCTGCCACGTTCCTAAATTTAACCTACCACTACTAATTGGAACAGAGAGACTGCTACCAAGTATTGAGGACTTGATGTGAGCGGGCATATCATCAGAGCCTTCAAGGGTATGCCTATAGTAGGGCTCGTTTTCAGGAACAAATTTATTAAAGTATGACTCAAGATCTTGCCTGACATCTGAGCACGCGTTTTCATTGATAGACAATGAAGCCGATGTATGTTTAAGAAAAATATTAAGAAGGCCAATCCTAAATGACTTAATTTGAGGAATTTTATCAAGGATAGTATCTGTAATTAAATTAAAGCCTCTTGGCAAGCCCTCAAACTTAATATTAACCTGTTCCCAGCTCATTATAGACGTTTATTTCACCTCCAAATCAATTGTAACAATATCAGGGAATTTCTTAAATATCTGTTGTTCCAACTCATTTACATGTCTCGCAACCATGGCAATTTGTTTTGCAGATAAATCTCTTAAAGCCTTATCATTTTCAATGGATTCATCTTCAATAGAAAGGTGAGCATTTGCAATTGCGTCCTCATCAATCAATTGAGACTCATCAAATTCTACTTCAGATGAGAGCCTTACTCTATTAGGAGAAAGTATCTCTGTTTTCATTGAAACCAAGCTCTTTATAGTTCCATGGCTCCTAATAAATTCTTTGATTTCTTCTTCATCGGACTGAGGAATTGATGCATCTATTAAAAGTCTAGCATTTGCTAAAGTTAAGATAACCGCCATTATACCAATGAGAAGCCCAATAACAATAGATGCTACGCCATCGGGAACGTGGCTGTTAAAGTAGCTTGAGAGACCTATACCAATAGATGCAATTACTACGCCTATAACTGCTATTGAATCTTCTAAAAAAACCCCCACCGCTGTTGGATCATCACCGTATCTTAGGTATTGGTAATAAGACCTGCCATCTAGGTCGGCATTAACTGCTTTATATGCAACGTACCAAGCATAGAATTCAACTACAAACGTAAAAATAAGAATCCCAACAGTTATCAATCCAACGCTATACTCTCCATGATGCGGATCAAGCAGTGAGTGTACTCCGTGATAGGTCGTAACACCAAACCCAATAAAGAAAATTCCAGCAGCTGAAATTAAATTCCATAGGTACCTTGATTGGCCTTTTCCAAAAGGATGTTCCTTAGTTGGACCTCCCCTTGATGATCTAATTCCAACGTATATGAGAAGTTGATTGGAGGTGTCTGCAAATGAATGAATTGCCTCAGCAAGCATTGATGGACTCAGACTTATAAACCAGCCAAAAATCTTAGCAATAGTTACAAAAAAGTTTGCAAACACTGCTGTCAAAACAACTTTAATTGACTGAGACTCTGAAAGTTTAGGCATTAGAAGCTAACAGATAGATTATTACTTAATATATAGTAGTACTTACTTAAATTTTCATGTTGATCATTGTCAAATCTGTAGTTTACAACGCAACTTATGGAAATATTCTCATTAACAGTAAAATCAATCATACTATCTAGTAAAACTCTGTAATCATTAGTGTTTGAAAGATCAAACTGAAAATAAATAATATTATTAAATATTATATTTTCCATAATGTTCATTGATCCACTAAGATAGTTTGTTGATCTTATAAGGTCTTTTGTTGGATCAAATTCATACACTTCTTTTTCAGACATAATTCCAAGTCCAAGATATAAATGATAACTTTGAGATAACTTCAATCTCAGGACGCTACCAACAAGTTGTCTGTCTTTGATGAAAATAAAATCATTAAACTCTTTTTGAAGAAAAATTTCTCCAAAAAAAAAATCATCATAAAGCTGATAGGTTGAGCGGCCGTGAGCAAAACCTTTATTGGATATAATATCTTTTCTATTATCCTTTTCTAAATATGAATTAGAATAGCTAAGAATAAAAAAAGAACTAAGTTTTTTTAAGCCAGTATAATCCAACCTGTAGCTAAAACTACTATTTGATATTTTAGAACTTGCTTGTTCTAAATCAAAGCCTATATCAAAAGTCTGTTTAAATAAACTTTCATTAGAGCCATATCTCATTGACTCAGTATTTACCTGAGACTCTAAACTACTATAAAATATAAATAAAAATAATAGCCTATAAACTTTACTTTGCATTCATTCTGTTTCTGTAATCTTCAACTTTTGAATTCATTTCATCAAGTAATTCTGTTGCTTTAATTGCATCAAACAACTCTTGATTAGCCTTGACTTCTGCCAACATTTTCTCCTGCGCAGCTAATTCATTAAACTCAACTAAAACATATGCACGGTAAATTCGAGTCCCACTACTGTTCTCAACTTGAATATCTTTTTTAACCATTTTTAGGTTCTGCAGCTGATTTGATATTGTATTTTCTGTAGTCTTTGAGAATTGGTCTAGCAGGTTTGAATCAACCCCTATTCCAGTTTCTTCTTGAATACGTTTAACATATCCACTCCATTCTGAGTTAATCATTGATGACAGACTGGTAACAGCATCTGTCCTCGCTTTGTCTATAGCAAGTTGCATTTGCCTGCTAGTTGCCTCTGCAGCCATATATTGAAAACCATCTTTTTCCGGTGAGTTTAAAAACCATTCTGGCAAGCCTTCTACTGTATCTGATGATGCTTCAGGGCTTAGATTAGGACTTGGATCTGCAGATCCCGAGCAATTCATTGCAAAAAATAAAATTAAAAGAACAAAAATTTGCTTTTTCATCGTTTCTCCTTGGTTGTAATTAATTAATTTAATTTAGAATTTATTATTTACCTATTCATAAATACAGGGTGCTTAATTGCAATTGATCTATTTATTTTGCTCCATATTGCATGCACATCATTTTGTCTGTAAAATTTATAAAATATTTCTTTTATATATTTCTTATCTCTCTTTATTAGAAACAAGTCTCTTAGGCTAAGGAGAAGGTGAAACTTGTTGTTGGTTTTGACAGCTATATGTAAAAAGAACTATTATTAAAAAAGTAAGATACATTTTTGTCCTTGTTGGCTTTTAAAAATTGGATTAAAAGTAAGTTAGTCCAATATTTTTATATAAAAAATATTTTTTTATAAAATTATAAGATCTTTGAAAGCTGCAATAAAATCTGTTTTGAAGATTTTTTATTGATTGGTTTACTGCTTGATACTACAATAGTACGAGGCAATACTATCATCCCTAGGTGTTCCAGCTGGCTCTTCATTGATGCAATATACCTATTGGCAGCTCCACCGCTGCTTGAAGCAACCACCCCCTTCTTTCCATTGAAGCCATCTCTCCAGTTCTTAGTCGTTACAGAAATCCATGCTATGGCGTTAGAGACGACAGGAGGAACTCCCCCATTGTACTCGGGAGCGCATATAACCATGCCATCTGATTCAACCAACTTGTTTGATAGATCAAAAACGTTTGCAGGAGGCCCCTCTTCTTCCTTGGATGAGGAGTACAGCGGGAAGCTATACTCCTCTAAGTTAATTATTTTTGTAGTAACATTAAGCTTACTTAAAATGGTTTCTAAGCTCTTTGCAAGCTCTAGGTTTGACTTTGATGTTGCGCTGAGTATAACAACTCTCTTCATTTTCTATTTACTTGGTCCAGTGAGCAAAATCACCAGGAGCAATTCCAACATTGTAGAAAGATACTTCAGCACCACTAGAATCCAAGACCCTTACAGTTCCATTACTTTCAATATAGTTTTCATCAACATCTCCTCTTATTGAAAACCACAAGAAGTTGTTTATAACTTCTACTGAATATGGACTGCTCTCATACTCCCCTATTCTGCCTGCACTTTCTAGATTCAACTCGCTATCAAGAGAATAAATTCCCCCATTGTAAGACCTGTAAACTGCATCATTAAACTTAACAACAGATCCTCCGCAAACAATACCAGAGCCATAGTCTCTCATAACTATTTCTGAACCTCCAATCATTGAAGATCCATGAAGCTCTTCATAGTCTACCCAATATCCTTGGTCATCAACTTCATAAACCTCATACCACCTTCTTGATATATAGATATCATTATTATTAAGAATTAAATTTTGAGGCCCTTTCCCTACTTCAATAGTCTCTGTAACAGTATTTGAAGTTACATCTATTTTGCTTAAAGTTGAGCCTCCGCTGTTTGCAACCCATAGGTTGCTTAAATCATATACCAAACCCTCAGGCATGATACCGACCTCAATGCTTGTCTCAACCTCTAAGGTTTCAAGGTTTACAACCTTCAAGTAGCCAGGTACTGTACCATAAACATTGTAATCAGAATCGCCCCAACATGAAACGTAAGCCCTTCCATTTACTACAGCAATCTCTCTTGGAGGTGTTCCTGAAAGATCAACTTCAACCCAGTTACTTAAACCTGCTTCGCTAATATCAAATATCGCAAGCTTTTCGCTAACATTTATTGCAACAATAAGCTTGTTATTATATACCTCGATCGATTGAACTACATCGCCAATCACTTCTGTTTCATAGACTTCACCAAATTCATCTACCATTGATACTGTGCCGTTGTTTGAACCAAACGAGCCCTCATTTGCTACGAAAGTCCATAAAGTATTTTCACTTGATCCCGGATCAAAAGTCCATGGAGTATTTTCACTTGATCCCGGATCAAAAGTCCATGGAGTGCTATCGCTGCTAGGGTTAGAATTGTCACAGCCAATTAATAGTAATGCTGAAAATATAAACATACTTTTTTTCATTGTTCTTCCTTGATTTTTAAGAATTAAACTGCCTGTTCGCGAGGCAGAGAAATAGGAGAAGTATCTGGCTTATTCAATTGAAAACACAGTTGCGCGTCAGCTTCGGACTCTAACCGAATTCCTTCTCAATTAACAAAATAATTTATATATTTTTTGATCTAGATACAATAAGTTATTGGTACATATGAACTCAAATTCTTTACTAATTAAGAACGGCATGCTTGTTAACTCTGAAAAGGTTTTTAAGGCTGACGTACTGATCGAAAACAAAAAAATTAAATCTATCCAGCAAGGAATCGAACAAAAAAATTGCAGGGTGATCGATGCCTCCGGGCTACATGTTCTACCAGGTATAATTGATCCTCAGGTACATTTTAGGGATCCAGGCCTTACACATAAAGAGGACCTTAGAACCGGCTCAATGGGTGCTGCTGCTGGTGGCATTACAACGTTCTTTGAAATGCCAAACACCAAGCCATCAACTACAACCCTTAAGCTGCTATCAGAAAAAAACAAAATGGCCTCTGAAAAAAGCCTGGTCAACTACAGCTTTTTCCTGGGTGCAACCAGTGACAACCTAGATGAAATTCAAAAACTCGAAGGAAACTGTGGGTTAAAAATATTTATGGGGAGTTCTACCGGTGATCTGCTTGTAGACAACGATGAGGCCTTAGAAAAAATATTTTCCTGCTGCAATCGAATTATTGCAGTTCACGCTGAGGACGAAGAGACATTAAACAAGTTTTCTAAATACACACAAACTGGATCGTTTTCTGATCACGTAAAGGCTAGACCAGTTGAGGCGGCTGTTAAAGCTACACAAAAAGCAGTAGACCTTGCCCTTAAATATGAAAAACGTTTACATGTGCTGCATATTAGCACTGCTGATGAGGTTGATATTATACGCAAACACAAAGCAACTGGATTGATAACGGGGGAAACCACACCTCAGCATCTCCTACTTCACGCGCCAGATATTTATGATAGAATTGGATCGTACGGACAAATGAACCCTCCAATAAGAGAAAAAGCTCATCAAAAGGGTCTTTGGGATGGACTCAGAGATGGTACAATTGACTGCATAGCTACTGATCACGCTCCACATACAATTGAAGAGAAACAGCTTCCTTACGGCAAGGCCCCATCAGGTATGCCTGGAGTTGAAACCTCTTTATCCCTTATGCTTAATCAGGTTTCTGAAAAAACTATTTCTATATCTGATGTTGTTAGGTGGATGAGCGAATCAACTTCAAGAATATACAATATAAAAGGAAAGGGCAAGCTAGAAGTTGGCTATGATGCAGATGTAACACTTGTTGATATGGAAAAAGTTAAAGAAGTGTCAAACAGCAATGTCTTTTCAAAGTGCGGGTGGTCGGCCTTTGATGGAATGAAGCTCAAAGGATGTCCAGTCAAGACCATTGTAAACGGAAGCATAGTATTTGAAAATGATACCTTCTACTTCGAAGGTGCAGGCAAAGAAGTTGTCTTCAATAGATAGCGGTAGCCCAGTACCTGATTGTCCAAATTTTTCTAAATATTTGTACAGAAAAATTGTTGATCTACCTCCAAAGTACACCATTCATGATTTTACCCGAGCTGAGTACTCCTCAAGCTCAAATGAATCGGACTTTTCCATTGGACGTTATGATGAGAAGAGAGAGAATATGTACAAGGGCGAACTCTTTGAAAAGGAACAAAGAAATATTCATGTTGGAATAGATATTGGCGGACCTGTTGGAACTAAGATAAAATCTTTCTTTGATGGTAATGTGTTTTTGTTTGGCTATAATAATAAGCCCTTTGACTATGGATACACTTTGGTTATGGAGCATGTTATCGATAATAAGAATGTCTATGCACTATACGGGCATCTTTCAAAAAAGTCTCTTCAGGGTAAATATAAAAATCAAGCCATAGAAGCAGGAGAAATCATTGCTGAGATTGGAAACGAAAATGAGAATGGAGGCTGGCCACCGCATCTACACTTCCAACTTAGCCTGTTGAAGCCCAAAACCTATGACATGCCAGGTGTTGTATCGGAGGCTGAAAGGGATAGGGCTTTAAAAATTTTCCCAGATCCTAGAAACGTTCTTGGTGCTATTTACTGATCTAGTGATGTTATCTAAAAAAATTAAATACTTTGGATTTAGATTTTTTATATGGTTCTTAATTTGCAGCTTACCTATTGTGATTATTTTACTGTTTGTTTATTTGGTGTCTTTCTTTAGATAATGAAAAAAGTCTTAGTTATAGGTGCAGGCTTATCAGGCTTATCCTGCGCACACCATTTAAAAAAGAATAATGTTGAGGTTGAGGTCTATGAAAAAAATGATTCTTGTGGTGGAAGGGCAAGCTCAGATAAAGTTAATGGTTTTATTCTTGACAAAGGCTTTCAAGTTTTATTGAACAACTACTCAGAGCTAAAAAATCTAGATATTTATAAAGACCTTGATCTTCAATATTTTGATTCCGGTGCTAAAGTTTTTCTTCATAATAAAAACTATTCTTTATTCAACCCTATTTATCACCCCCTAAAATTTTTAAGATCTAATGTTGTTCAAATTTTCTCTGGTGTTGACTTGTTTAAGATTGTGTCCTTTCTTTTATTTTCAGATAAAGGTTTTATTAAACAAAGCACTTCCTCTTTTCTAAAAAACACTCTAAGCAAAAAATCATTAAAGTTGTTCTTCTTTCCTTTTTTTGGGGGTGTATTTTTATCAGAAGATCTTGAAAATGATGCCAGTTTTTTTCTTAAAGTTTTTAAAAAATTTGCACTTGGACGAGCAGGCTTGCCAAGTGGAGGGATGTCAATGCTATCTAAAAAAATAATTGAAAAATCTAACATTGATGTCAGCTACAACTATGAACTTTCTAAGATTTCTGGTCACAGGGCACACTTTAAAAATGGAAGATCAGCTAGGTTTGATAAGGTGGTTCTAGCGATGCCGCTTCATGAAACAAACAGGTTTATGAAGTTAAACCTAGATCTAGATTACAATTCAACTTCTACTTTCTATATCAGCTCAAAAGAGAATAGATTAGGCAAAAGCATTCTCCTTGTTCCTGATGAAAGTTTTGAAACTAACTCCGTTCAGTGCCTAACGAATATTTCTAAGAGCTACTCAGACACTGACAAATCATTGTACTCAGTCTCAAGTTTAAACTTAAACTCAAGCGAAGAAAAAATATTAAATGAGTTTACATTAATAACAGGTATTGATAGAAATAATATTTCTTTAGAAAAAACTTATAGGATTAAACGTGCTCTGCACAAATTTAGAGAAGAAATTAAATCTAAAAATAATATTTTATTTTGCGGTGACTGGAGCACGGAGCCTTCGATTGATGGTGCCATTAAAAGTGGGCGATTGACAGCTAAAAAAATACTTAATAGTTTTAAATAGTTTTTTAAGGAGGTTTTATTATGTCTTATGTTTTTCTTGCTGGTGCTGTGATATGCGAAGTTGCCGGAACGATGCTTCTGCCCATTACTCAGAACTTTACAAAGCCTGCGCCAACCGTTGCTCTTTCAATTTTATATATATGTTCTTTTTATTTATTAACATTTTCCATAAAAACTATTCCGATTGCTATAGTGTATTCAACGTGGGCAGGTCTAGGTGTTTTCTCAATATCTATTCTTGGCTACTTAATATATGATCATGCTCTAACATGGCAAGCAATATTTGGCCTATGTCTAATTGTTATAGGAGTGGTTATAGTCAATACATTTACATCCCAAACGATTAATTGATTTTAAACAAACTGATTGAATAATTTTTTATATTAGCTCTATGAAGAAAACAATTTTATTGCTTGTAGCTGGAGAAACAAGTCTTTCTGTTGAAAGTGTATTTGGAGACAAGGCAAGCTGGTTTAAGAGTGCCCTAGAAGAATGCGGTGCAAACATGAAAACAATTGAGGCCTATAAAGGAGAAACTTACGATGAAAATGACGGTGATGCGTGGATTATAACTGGTTCCGCGGACAGCGTTATGGAAAATAAAGACTGGATGGCATTTATGGAAGATAAAATTATAAAGGCCCATAAACTTAAGAAGCCAATACTTGGGGTTTGCTTTGGGCACCAGATACTTGCAAAGGCTCTGGGAGGTGAGGTTATTAGAAACCCCGTTGGATGGGAGGTTGGATCTCACGATGTTTTTCTAACAGATCAGGGTCAAAAAACAGGGCTATACAAGAATCTTCCACCTTCTATATGCGTCTATGAGACGCATCAGGATACAGTGTCCAAAACTCCACCATCATCAAAACTACTAGCTGAAAATTCAATGGGGGTTCAGTCTTTTATGGTTAATAGAAGCTACGGCATTCAATTCCATCCCGAGTTCAGCTATGATATCATGCGATCATACTGCGATCTCAACAAGTCCCAAGGTATTGAGTTTAAGCCAGATAAAAATATAGATACCAATGATGGAAAGGCTGTACTAAAGAATTTTATTTTAGAGCTACTAGATTAGATGATTCCTTTAGTTCCATGCTTTCTAGCTCTATTTTTTTCAACTATCAATGCTGAAACGAGGTACATTGACTATATCTTTGATAGAGTTGAAATCACTTCTAACATTATCTATGGAAACGCCCCCAATCCACCATTTGAAAGTTGGTCAAATCTTAATAACTATGATATAGATCTTACCATGGATATCTATCAGCCTGTTGATGATACTGAAACTAAAAGGCCTGTAATTGTTTTTCTTCACTCAGGAGCATTTGTTACAGGAGATAAAAAGGCTAATGATATGGTAAAACTCTCTACCCAAGCTGCACAAAGAGGTTTTGTAGCAGTGTCTGCCAACTATAGGCTTGGACTTAATGTACTAAACAACTTCAGCGGTGAGAGGACTGTCTATAAAGCGGTTCAAGATGGTAGTGCTTTGATTAGGTTCTTGCGAGAGTTTCATCAGCTTTACAACATTGATCCATCTAAAATTTTTGTTTGGGGCAGCAGCGCTGGAGCGTTTATTGGGCTGCATCTATCATACTTTGATAGACAGGATAGACCCTCATCCACTTTTGAAAAAGCATCTTATCCAGACTTAGGCTGTTTAGACTGCTCAGGCAATCTTTATAAGCATGACAGCACCCCAACCGCGCTTATTAGCTGCTGGGGAGCTATTGGAAATCTAGATTGGATTGATAGTGAGGATGGCGTCCCTGTAATATTGTTCCATGGAACTAAAGACTTAGTAGTTCCATATAAAATTGGTTTTCCCTTTACGTTCAACATACTTCTTGATAGAGTGTACGGATCTGAGCCAATTAATCAAAAACTGAATCAAACTAAAATAGTGCATGAGATTCATATAAAGGAAGGTGGTAGGCATGAGTACTGGGGCACGCTTAGTGGGATGTGGAGACATGATGGCCCAAACAGATATTTTAATGAAATTCAAGAGAAATCATATGCATTTCTTTACCCCTTGGTAGTTAAAAAATAATACTCACTTATATATAAATATCATCCTTGAGAATGGTTAAAAATAAATTTAAATTATTACAAGCAAATTAAATGGAGATAATATGTTTGGACTTTCACCCGTTGAACTACTAGTTATACTATTCGTGGTCTTGGTGCTGTTTGGTGGCAAGAAACTTCCTGAGCTGGCTAGGGGCCTTGGAAAGGGCTTTAAGGAGTTTAAAAAGGCTCAGAAGGAAATTCAAGATGAGATCAATGAGGACGACTCTGGCTCCAAACAGAAAGATAAGAACAAAGAAGAAACAAGTTCTTAGAAATACTCTCCTTCCTTCTTTCATTTAATGACGTTATGTCAGCATAAAAAGACATAATGTCATTATATAGTTTAATTTTGTCATAAAAATATACTTATCTTTGTTTTGGTACACTTGTTGCAACCTATAAATGTGAAAGTGTAAAAATTTCAACTAAACAAAGGAGTAAAAAATGACACTTATTAAATGGAACAACAACGGCAATATCTTTAACGAAATAGACAGATGGTTCAACCAAATGAACTATTCACCTTCTATACGATACGAAAGCTCTTCAACATGGTCACCTGAGTTTGAAATCAGTGAGTCTGACTCAATGTACACCATTAACTGCGAGCTGCCAGGGGTTAACAAGAAGAACATCAGCCTTGACATTACCGATGGCATGCTTACAATATCAGGAGAGAGAATAAATAAAAATAATGATAACCATTTCCATGCGAGGCAGCTTAGATATGGTAAGTTCTCTCGATCGTTCTACATGCCTGAAAACGCTAAAGAAGATGCTATCAATGCAAACTTTCATGATGGCATGCTTACCTTGGAAATTCCCAAGCAAGAAGCTCCTAAGCCAAAGGCTAAGAAGATCGCGATAAAGTAGTTTATTCCTCCAGCCGTACAACCATAAATAAAGGCCCAGTGAATTCTGGGCCTTTTATCATTCCAACATACATATTAAATTACCAACATAATAAATGTTAATTAACGATCTCTAAAAAGGACCCTTTATGAAAAAAATTTTACTTATATCGTGTATTATAAATTGTTTAATTGCAGCGCCTGAGCTAGTTATTGGAGAAGAGCGTGTTAAGCCTGGGATTGTTTTTATCTTTGAAGGTGCTATAAAGGACCACGTTATGCCTATGGCTATGCATCTAGCTGAGAACCAAACCAATGTACACATAGAAGCTAGAGTAAACTGGGATGAAAGTAATATCCCTGATGGAACGCCTATTGGAGGATTTGTTCCCTATCTTCATATTACCGCATTAGTTGTAAATCAAAAAACTGGCCTAAGTACATTTATTGATCTGGTTCCTCATATCAACCTGATTGACAACTTCCACTATGCAAGAAACATTTCACTACCAGGCGATGTTGATGATTTGTATTCTGTTAAGTTTAATATAATTCCGCCGACTCTCATAGATTTAGCCCTTCATAAAGACTGGCTCGATACCTATGGAGATCAACTTACAAAAGGATGCAACTTTCAGTATAAAAATGTAGATTTTTCAGAAATTGCTAAGGCAAAAAGGCATTAAGTCTTAGGCAGCAGTTAAAAAGCACTTTATAAAGATCAACAAGTTGGTAAACTAAGCTACTACTACGTTAAATATAGACTTCAAATTTAAATTAGTATATAATACTACAATGCTTGACATTCTTGATCAGTTTTACATTGTAACTGATTTAAGCAATTAAACTCTAAATCTTCATTATCAAATATTATATAATTAACTAATGGATATCCACCGCTTGATCCAGTCCCATAGTATGAAGGAATCCACATTGCAATAATCTTTTCACCATTGGAACTCCTTACAAAAAATTGGAAATTAGTTGGGATGAGCGTGTAATTTGAATCAAAGCTACCCCAATCCTCAAGCTCTAAGCTAGCACATGTTGATCCAAAATTTCCCAAACCCTGGTAAACACTATTTATGGAAGTATCAAAATGAAAATTAATGGATTCACTTGAATAGCTACTTTGCTCAAAACTAAATTGACTAAAATTTTCTTCATTCCATGTTTTGTCTCTATTGATGTAGGCACCCCCACAAGCAGAGCCTGAGGTTCCACCGTTCGTCCTTATATGATTTCGATTAAAGGCAATATCCCATGTCACATCATCACATCTCGAATCAACCTCAACACTGATTAATGTGTCTGCATATGGACCTATTGAAAAATATTGCCAGTCATCATATGAATGAGAGTCAATTATTTGAAAATTTGAATTACCTGTCCCAACCACTCCCAATGTAACTAAATCATAAGGTTCAATCAAATGATTATCACATGAAATTACTAGCAATAGAATTAATATAAAATTTTTCATCAATATTTATAATCCATATTAATAAAAAAAGTTTGACCAAATACTGTACTAAAGTTATTTTCATTTTGATAATTAAGAACATTATCAACCCCAAATGAAAAAGAAATAAAGCTGTTTAAACTTGTTTTTGAAGAAAAATTAACTACAAAGTATGGATCGGTAGATTTTTCACTATAATATTTTTCTCCAATATACTTTGTGCTAGAACTTATTTGAAGCCATTCTAGTAATGAATAATCAATACTAAATTTCATTGATACTCTATTTGTTCCATCTAATTGACTTCCAGTTAAATTATTGTAAGGATATAAATAACTCATATAGTGTACAAATTGAAGTTTTTTACTTTTATAATATTTCCAAGTTAAGTCTAAGCCTGAGACTGAAACAGATTTTATGTTTGAATATATGAGAGTATCGCCAGCAGAAAAATCATCTGACATCATAAAATCATCTATATCTAAAATCATGTTTTTTATATAATTTGAGTAGCACTTTAAAGTAGCATAATAATTAGACTTATGAAACTCTAGGGTAGCACTTAAATTAAATGACTCTTCAGGCAACAACAAACTATCTCCTTTCAAAATAAAACCACCTCCTCCTCCATGGCTCCAATTCATATACAGCTCTTTCAAAGTTGGTGACCTAAAATTCTTTGACATATTCAAGCGGTAGGTATAGTTATTATTTTTTTTATACATAAATGACATTTTAGGTCCAAAATGATTTCCATAGTTGCTATGATTGTCTAATCTAGCCCCTATTACAAATTGATAATTGTTGTATATTAAATCAGATATTAAAAATATAGACTGGGTTAAACCCTCTCTTAAACTAATCGAAGAACCAAAGTATCCATCATCAGGTACATTAAGGTTGTCAGGACTATTTACACTCTCATAAAATGATTCAATCCCAAATGAAACATTTTTGAAAAAATTTATATTTTCATCTAATATAAATACTAACCTAGAATGCAAAATATTGTAGTCACTTAATAATACTTGATTACCCTCATTGGTAGTGTAGTTATATAAATTTTTTTTATAGTTATCTCTTTTTATAAAAAAGTTTATTTTCTTACTTTGAAGATCGCTGTAATTAACAACAAAAAGCCCTCCTATATCTCTAAACTTATAAAAACTATTATCTTGATCATTAAAATTCTCAGAATCATTTAAATATTTAGAAATCCTGAAATCAGCTGAAAGCCTAGGTGACGGCACAAACTTAACCCTAGATCCTAAACTGTAATAACCAAAAACAGGCTGTATTATCAATCCATTATTATTTCTGTACCCATCACCTTTTTTTAAATTAGCATCAAGCTGTATAAAAAAGGAATTAATCCCATAGTTAATATGTGAGCTAATATATTGATCATTTTTTATAGATTTAAAAAAGCTTTTAGTTGTAATACTTAGGTCTAAATTTTCTTTAACGCCTTTTGTTATAATATTAACAACACCACCAACTGCACCAGAGCCATAAAGGACAGATGCACCACCATTAATTATTTCAATCCTATCAATATTACTTAGATTTATCCTATTGAAATCAATATTACCTGCAGTTTCACCTGCCATTCTAACTCCATCAATTAAAAATAAATAATATTTACTATCTAAACCCTGTATATTTAAATCTTGCCCTCCATGTTGTTGAACTTCAGATTCAATACTTGGAATTGTCTTTTCAAGTACATCCATTAAACTTGATGCGGACATCTGTCTAATTTGATCATTTGAAATCACTTCAGTTAAAATGGGACTATTTAAAAGTGATTTTTCTAAATGAATTCCAGTTGTAACAACTTGGTCAAGCAACAAATAATCTTTATCTAAAACTATTTCATTTTGACCCTTAATAAAAAAGTTAACTGAAATGGATTTAGTTTTATAGCCAATATGAGAAATTTTAATAATTTTATTTGGTTTTGTCTCATCTAGCTCAATGAAAAAATTGCCATTTTTATCTGTAGATGAACCATATGAATCATATATAATATTTGCTTTGTCAATTGGACTGCCAAATTGATCTAAAACTGTTCCATTAAAGGTTGCAGAAATACAAAAAGAAATAAAAAATAGATTTGCAAAAAAACTCATAAAAATAATTTTATTATTAACCATTTCAGATAATTCAATTGAGCTCTACAAAATCGAGGAAAGGACATGTTAGCAAGCACATACTCTCTAATGACAGAAGATAGAGCTCAATTGAATATTATTAATATTTTTTAAATTGAGAACTACTCTCAAGAGAGAAAATTTAAGGGACAATCAATTTCTATGCAATACTTTTTTCGAATACGTATTCGATTTTTAAACTTATTATTTTAACTATGATTTATTTAAAAGAAGATTTGATATCATAAGTTCAAAGTCTTTCTCAGATAAAGTATCTTTGTTACCAAGAACCATCTCATGGAAAAGACCTCCTATAGCCTGCATAATTATGCTAGGCTTAAGATCTATAAATTCTCCATCACTGCACCCTTTATCAATAATAATTTGCAAAATAGAATACAACCTTTCTTGATATGTTTTCCAAGGCAACTTTTCAGTTTCCTGAATAAAAGATGGAGCTGTAAATAAAAATTTGTACAAGTTTTTATCGTTATTGACAACTTTGCATACCTGCTGAAGAATTTCAAAAATTTTCTTTTTTGGAGGCTTATCTGTAACAGTTGCCTCCTCAATTTCTTCCCACAATGATTTCCAACCTGTAATCATTATTTCAATATAAACATCATCCTTTGAAGGATAATAGTAATACAATGTTGCCTTCCCAAACCCAGCTTCTTCAGCGATTTCCCCTATTGTAGTTTTTTCTATACCTAATCGATCAAAAACAGTTAATGCTGCAGCAATAATTCTTTTCTTTCTGGCATCTCTTTCCTCTTGCTTTCTTTTACTAATCAAGTTATATCCTTTAACCTTTTATATTTTTCACACTATAAATTACAAAAGTGTTTTAAAAACTCTAGTTAATCCTTTATAAATTAAATTTTTATTTTTTTCCATACTGAAGATGTTCTTGCATTCTTACAAATAGATCATTGGCATAAATAAAACATTTATTAGCTTCTTCAATGAAAACATCATCATCTCTAAGCTTAGCCCTTATTTTCATTTCTAATTTATCTGGCTCTTCAAACTGATAGTACTTTCCAGATCCCGGAACTTTTTTTGCAATCATCTGCCCACCCTTTAGATCACCAAGATATCTGACATATACATGTGCATAAAGCAAATCTTCGGGGCACTCATGGAGAATATAATGTATATAGTTTTCAGTGCTTTGAAAAACTGGAATTTGATCTGAATTGTGGCAGAGCTCTAACAAATCTTGATAAATACTTTCGGCTCTTTTTAATCTTGAGTCTGGAAAATAAATTTCAGACTCCAAACTATTAAACTTATCTTCAAGTGCCTTATAACATAGGTACTGTTGCTTCAAGTAACAAGAATAGTCTTGCCTTGAAATATCACCGCTAAACATATACTTGGCAAACCAAGAACGTTCAGCCCTTCTGTGGTTCTCCCACGTCAGTTTTTTTAAACGCATTTGTTCCCCTTTCTAAAAAAATCTAAATAATATTTATTATATAGTGGATCTAGAAAAAATTGCTTGCTAACATATACGGTATGATAATATAGAGAGTTACATCCCTAATTAGGTAGTAAAAAAATATTCCAACTGCAGCCTTCCATCCATACTTTTTAAATAAGGCTTTTATTCTATTTTGAAATGATTTAAAAATTTTAACAAAAAAATTCATGAAAAAATTTAATCGAGATTAATTCTTAATTCCAAGAATATATTCAATGAGATTTTAATCCATCTGAGAATTCAACTCTTTCTATCTTAACATTCAAAGAATATTTACTACATAGATGATAATGTACATAAGATTCAAACTCTTCGAGCCTGTCACTATCAACCAAGTTTACTGTACAGCCTCCGAAGCCTCCCCCCATAATTCTTCCACCATAAAAACCAGGCGCATAATTTGAAACCTTAATAATTGATTCAATCTCATTACAACTTACTTCATAATTTTCTGAAAGACTTTTGTGGGAATAGCTAAGTATTTTTCCCACCATATTAATATTTCCTTCTTTAATAGCTGAAAGCAATTTATATACTCTTTGGTTTTCTGTTACTACATGATAAAGTCTTTTATAATGGATTGAATGCCTATCTAAATAATTAAGGTCTTCGCAATCAATCTCGTAAATCTTCTTTGACTGATCAAGCTTACTATTTATTAGTTCCAAAGCCTCCCTACACTCTTTGACCCTTACGTTATAATCTGACCTTGCAAGCTTTCTATCTACAAGGCTGTTTATTAAAATAAAGTTTTCTTTTTTTAAAGAAAATTTTAAATTTTTGTGACTAGACTTTGAAAAATCAATAAGCATTGGTCCCTGCTTATCTGATAGCAAAGACACATATTGATCAAGCATGCCACTCTTTACCCCGACATAATCATTGTCAACTTTGCTGCATATATCAAGAAATTCATTAGTTGTAATAGATAGCTGATAGAGCTCTTTGATTGATCCTAATATTGCAACCTCCAGAGCGGCTGAGCTTGAAACCCCGGCACCTATTGGAACGTTACCATATAAAAGCATATTAAATCCAAATTTAATATTAAAGCGCTGCTTAACAACTGATAAAATCCCTACTATATACTTCTCCCATAAGTCTGTTGTCTCAATGTTTCCAATAAGATCAAGCTGTAAGCTTTTATTAAAGTTTTTTGAGAAAACATGTATTTGACTATCTACTCTATGAGATATTGAGGCACAAACCCACCTATTAATACCCACTGGCATAGCTAAACCAAGATTATAATCAGTATGCTCACCAATAATGTTAATTCTACCAGGGGCAGAGCTTGTATGTGCAGGGTCAACACTAAATCTACTCTTGAAGATTTTTTTTGTTTCCTCTACTAGCTTAAATCTTGAGATTCGATCCAATCAACGTCCTCCTTAGTATTTAACCCTACTAATCTCCTCCAGTTATCTACTTTCAGTACAGATATCTTTTTTCTGTCTTGAACTAAAAGATTAATTATATCTGTTAAGTATATTTCTTGATTATCAGAATCAGGATCTATTTTAAAAATATATTTCTGAATAATAGATGAATTAAAAAGATAGTGAGAACAAAATAACTCCTTTATATTTTTCTGAAAAGTGTTTGCATTCTTTTCTTCTATACAACCTAAAACTCGGCCATTATCTGATCTTAAAACTCTAGCATAGGGGAAAGACTTCTTAAAATCTGAGCTAACAATAGTACAATCAGCTGAATCTTTAATATGAGCCTCAAGCATCTTTTTAATTGTAGATTGACCGACAAAAGGGCTGTCGCCAACAAACACATATACTAGCTCATATTGTTTTATAATTTCAAGGGCCTGAATAAGTGCATGCCCAGTGCCTTTAGGCACAGCCTGATATACAAAATGGGCAATATCTTTAAAATCTTTGAAGTGATTTTCTTCATCTGGATTAATAACCAACGCAACATCAATAGAGTTTGACTTGAAATCATCAACTATCCATGTCAGTATAGGCCTCATCCTAACTTCAACAAGTTGCTTGGGGATATCTACTTTCATACGACTCCCTCGTCCAGCAGCAAGGACTACAGCTAATACATTATTTGTTTTCAATCTCTACTCCGTTCATTTTTAAGTTTGAAACTATTTCTCTTGAATCATTTAAATGATCATGAATATGAGTATACTCAAACTTACCGTTTCTTCCATTTACAATTAAATTTTCAAATGACGAAATGTACTTTACAATTGGAGATAATTTACTGCTATAGCTTGATTCAAGCACAGGGTATGCATATTTAATTTTTTTATTTCCAATTTCTATAATATCACTAACTTCAAAAAAACCAATATCAACCAATTGCTTCTGTATAGTATTAATCAAGCTTTTAACTTCCTCATCTGATAGTTTATCAACTTTTTCGCATGGCACCTCCACAGCCAAAGAAGTCTTCCCTTTTGGAGACATAAACTTAGATCTATTTCTGGGCTCATATATTCTTGTGAATGCAAACTTTTTTGATGGAAAGTACATTGAGCCATTGCTATTAATTGTTTCTTTGTTTAGCATAAATACAACCAAGATCAAATCCCTGTAGCTGATAGAATCAATGGCATCTAAAATACTTTTGGGTGGCAAAGGGTTCAACAATCTTATAAATATATTCATTGGTATTGAGCTAACTAATAGATCTATATCTACCTTGGATGATTTGTTAATTTCAATGGATGTTATTTTATTTTGATTGTGAAAGATGGATGTTATTTTGCTTTTTAAAAAAAAATTTTCTTCATTACATCTTTCCTTGATTGTGGAGAAGATTGAACCTATGCCTTTTTCTGGATAGTAAAAGCTTCCATCAAGGTGTAAATTTTTTTTAATTCCAAAGGCTTCAGCCATCAACGACCTCAAGCTTAAGCCTTTAAGCCTGCTACCAGATATTTTTGCTGAGAGATGATGGGCTGGTCTTCCCCAAAGCTTCTCGCTATATCCAAGTAAGAATAAGTTTGAAATTATCCAACCGTATCTGTTTAGAGCAAGATCTTTAAAGTTTCTTATTTTTGTATTTTTAAGCTTATTAAAAACCAAGGACGCAGTTGCTTTGACTACTAATGAAGGTCCAAGAAATTTTATAATGTTAATAGGAGTTAATGGAAAATCAACAAACTTTCCATTAATATATATCTGGCTTGGAACATTAATCCGGTGGATGCTACGGCCAAGCAAGTCCTTAACTAAAAACGTAGTATCTTGGTCTTTATCATGGAACCGATGAGCTCCTGAATCAAACATAAAGCCATTTATGTTAAAGGTTATACAGTTCCCCCCAACTACGCTACCCTTTTCAAATAGCCTGTATTTTATACCTTCCTTGTTGCAATAATATGCGACGCCCATACCAGCTGGACCAGCTCCGAGTATAGTTACTTCTTTAAATTTATTCATGTTTTCAATGGCTAAGTACGATCAATCAAATATTGTGCTATAAATTAGCTTAAACCAATTATTTATTTTTATTTAATCAAAATAATTCTTTGTTGCTCTATAAATACCATCATAAATTACACAATTGAGAATGATTCTCAATTTAAATTAAATAAAAAAAGGATTTTTATGGCAGAGCTAATCATTATGTTTCGTGAAGTTCTTGAAGCTTCTCTTATTATAGGTATTTTATATACATACCTTCGTAAATCTGGCAATGAAAGTAGTATTAAAATGCTATGGGGCGGTGTCTCAAGTGCAATTCTAATTAGTATTATTGCTTCGATTATATTCCAAATGATTGCAGGCGGTTTTGAAGGAAACGCTTCAAAGATTTTTGAAGGTGTAGTTATGATTATTGCATCAGCTGTACTTACCACAATGATTATTTGGATGGCTCAAAATAAAAATATATCTGAAGATTTAAAGAACCAGGCCAAGGAGTCGTTGTCTTCAGGTTTTAAGTATGGAATTTTTACTTTAGCATTTGTTGCTGTTTTTAGGGAAGGTGTAGAAATTATATTATTTTTATATGCTATAGGGGTTAAAGATGGCATATCAATATTTCCCTCAGTAGTTGGGTCTCTTTTAGGTTTGTTTGCTGGATATGCAATTTTTGTTCAAGGTGTAAAAATTCCATTAAAGCAATTTTTCAATGTAACATCAGTGTTTCTTATTTTTGTAGCTGCCGGTATGTTAACCTATGGAGTACACGAACTTGAATCCGGCGGTGTGATTCCTTATGTAGGTGGAAAAACACAAGTACATGAAGATAAAATTATTTCCACCAGAATGAATGGTGAATCTAAAACATTTGCTCTTAATCAAGAAAAAAAGGCTGATAAATGGGCATCTAGAATTTGGGATATAAATCCTAAAAAAAATTTAGATGGCTCCTACCCAATGCTGCACGATAAAGGGTCAATAGGTGGGCTACTTAAAGGATTCTTTGGCTATAATGGCGACCCCAGTTTAATTGAGTTTATAACGTGGTTAATTTCAATGATTGGGTTAAATGTATTGTATCAAAAAGTTGGAAGAAAAAAAAACAAAAGAGGTGTTCAGTGAAAAAAACGAATCACCAGAAAAAGAAATTCAAGGAGAAAAGTAGATGAAGCTTTTTAAAAAGATGTTCTCTTTTGTTGCAATTACCTTTACATGCATTGTTCTTGCTTCATGTGAAGACGACGCAATCTTATCGCCGGAGCCTGAAAGTGATTGCACTCCAGGTGATAGCTACTGCAACCTATCGCTTCCATCTCAAGAAAATGAAACCAGTAAAAAAATTAAGAATCCAAAGGTTTACTAAATGAAAATATTTTTAAACATAATTTTATTCATATCATTTTCGTTTTGTCAGACAATAATTGTTCAGGTTGTCGATAAAGATAAGAGCTTTGCTTTGTCAGAGGCTAATATTATAATTACTGGAGAAAATGGTACAGAGCTTGGGTGCTCACCTGATGTAGATGGCGTCTGCGTTTATGAGAGGCTATCGTATGGAGTTTACAATGTTTCAGCTAACTTTATAGGATATGAGACGCTAACAAAAACTATAACAGTTTCTGATGACGTTGACTACAAAGTGACCTGCTTGATGACTGTCAAAACTATACTATATCCAGAACTTAAAATTATTAGTGATAAAAACTCCCCCTATAAAAACCTTGCTGGATCTGCAACAGTTATCGATAAAGAAATGATGACTCAGATAAGCCCCATAGGAACACAGGAAATGCTTGAGCATATTCCGGGAATTCATGCTTTTTCAGATGATGGTATAGGCAACTCTCGTATAAGCGTTGGAATTAGAGGCTTAAATCCAAGGAGATCTTCGAGAGTACTAATATTAGAGGATGGCATCCCAATTCAGCCTGCTTTGTATGTATATCCAAACATGTACTACAACCCTCCTGCTGAAAGAATTGATGGGATGCAGGTTATTAAAGGAAGCGGTAGCATTAAGTATGGCCCACAGACTATGGGCGGCGTTATAAACTACTACACCAGAAGACCTAAGAATTCATTTTCTACTGATATCAAGCTAACGGCGGGTGAAAATGGCTACAAAAGCTTTTTTGGCGAAGCAAATACTGGCACCATGTTTGGAGCTAACAGCGCCTTTCAGTTGCTTTATAAAGCCGGAGATGGCTTCAGGGACAACAATGACTTTGAGCAGATCAACGCCACATTAAAATCTTCCTTCAACTATACGGAGAACAAGAGCCTCTACCTAAAGCTTGGATCAAACTTTGAAAACTCAAACGCAACCTACACGGGCCTAACAGAGCACTCCTTTGAAAGCAATCCAACATTCAACCCAAAGGAGCACGACAACTTTAGAATAAACAGAGTTGCGCTTGATCTTATTGAGACCTACAATATAAATAATAGCCATACTAGAACACGAAAGCTGTTCACCAGCTACTTTGATAGAAGGTGGTGGAGGGAGGACGAGATGCTAATCAGAGAGTCAACTGGAGAGATTCTTTCTGACTATGACATTAGAACGCTTAATGATCAGGGCTATGATGATGTAATCAGAACAGGAAACGGAGAGTCCAACTTTGGCATCCTTCGAACTTTCTGTGTTCTTGGAATGGAGCAGACCAACAAGATCAATCACAACCTCTTTAACATGGCATCAACTACTGAGATAGGATCTAGGGTTTACTGGGAAAGATTTATTGATAACAGGAAGATTGGAAACGCCCCAAACGATCGATCTGGAATCTATTACCACCCCGGAGGTGATATCTGGGACCCACTTACCGATGACGTTGTTGTTGCCAACGGACAGTGGGATGAGGGTGAACCCTATGTAGACACAGATGGAAACGGATCATTTAACGAAGATGAGGATAGAATTGGCCAGGCCCATCACTACGAGACCATGGCCTTAGCAGGGTTTATTTCAAACAGCACAGATCTAGGCTTCATAACCCTTCAAACTGGTTTAAGGTTTGAGCTCTTTGAGCAGGAGAGAATTGACCGATTGGATGGATCAACCTACCTGGATAGAACATCTTTCGTTCTCCTTCCTAGTCTAAGCTTTATGAAAGCCCTTCCCCTGTTTAACCTGTTTGGTGGTATACACAAGGGCTACACATCTCCATCAAGCGGGGCTCTTAAGGTAACCAACTTTGCGCTTCAAGACTCAAATTTAGATTTAAAGGCAGAAGAAAGCTGGAACAAGGAAATAGGGATTCGATCTGAAGGCTTGTTTTCAATGCTTGACATTGAGTTCTCTTTCTTCCATGTAGATATCAACAACCTGGTAGCTGCAGGAAGAGGTTCGGTATTTAAAAATCTTGGATCGGTAACGATGCTGGGAACCGAGCTTTCCTCAACAATAGAACTTTCAAAGAACCCTTTGGTGCCAACTGTAAATATTTCTCATACCTTTTTAAAAACAGAAGTGACATCTGCCGAGCTTAAGCCCTACTACTTTATGTCAGAAAGGTATGATGAAGATATTTCTGGCAATAGGCTTCCATACGCACCAACAAATACGTTGGTTGCGGGTATAAGTTGGAATCCAGTAAAATCAATGAGCTTTAGAGTTGACCTTAAGAATATAGGTCCTGTTTTTACTGACTTCCACAACGTAGGGGATGATAATCTTAGAATTTACGATGAAAGAGAGCCCTCCAGAGGCTGGGACAATATAGGCAAGCTTGGTATTAGAGGCCCTGTACCTGCCTACAGCACAATCAACGCATCTGCCTCCTACCAAGTATCAGATAAAATCAATCTAAGCTTGATAGCCAAGAATATTGAGGACAAGGTATATATTGGATCTAGGCTACACTCAAACCCTGGGGACTTCAGAAACAGCAGCGGTATAATACCTGGCCCAAGAAGACAAATTAACTTTTCAATAAAATATTCGTTTTAGAACGATAATTAATAAACAAGAAACAAAAACAAGAAGGAAATAATATGTTAAAGATAACAAAAATGCTTTTTCTAGCCGTTCTAGTTATGGCATTTCAAAGCTGCTCTGATGACGATTCAGCATCAACAGGCAGCTCAAATGATGGTACAGTTACAACCCCTACCTGAACAGGATGTGGTCCGCCATTCCTATATACTCCTTAGATCAATCCAAGTAAAAAACTTTTAACTCTTTACCAAGTCAACGAAGGCCTTGGACCCTCGTCTAAGTTTTCTTTTTTGGGTTTTAAAGTCAACCGAGTAGAGCCCGAACTTCATATCGTAACCCTCCGCCCACTCAAAGTTATCCATAAGCGACCAATAAAAATATCCCTCAACCTTTGAGCCCTCTTTAATAGCTCTGCCCATTGCATAGATATACCTTTCTATAAACAACTCTCTCCTGTCATCTTTATCATCTGCAATTCCGTTCTCTGTTATAATTATAGGTTTATCTAGAGTCTCAACTAGCTTTATCGCTCGATACAGGCCCTCAGGATAAATGGCATATGGCATGTCGGTCATGGTATCGGACTCTAAGTATTTGTTCTCAAAAAAGTCTGTACCGTTTATTTTGAACTTCAGGTGAACGTGGGAGTAGTAATTAAGCCCAAAGAAGTCAGTCTTACCGGCTGCTTCTTTGTCTGTGTACTTCAACGATACAAAGCCAGGGTAGTTAACACTTATCTCTCCATCGTTTAGGTAGGAAAGGGTTATTTCGTTGTAGATCGAGCTGCTTATCCTGCATGCCATCCAGTCCATGAGGTTCCAGCGTCTGTACGGATCAAACTGCATAATATTTTTTACAAGCCCTATCCTTGAGGACTCTCCATTTGGAACAGCCTTTAGCTTTGAGTAAACTCTAGTGTGGGCAACAAGTAAATTTTTCATAACCTCAGTCGCAAGCTGGGGATTTTTTCTGCCTGGAGGAAAAACACCCTGGAAGTAGCCCATTACCGAGTAAACAGCGGGCTCGTTTATTGTGCACCATATTTTTACTCTATCACTGAACTCGCTAAATACCTTCTCACTGAAACTTTCAAAAATTTCAATATTATCTTCAACCTCAAAGCCTCCAAGGTCATCGAACCAGATAGGATTGGTAAAGTGGTGCAAGGTCAAAACAGGAACAACATCAGACTTTATTAATTCATCGATAACATTAGAATAATGATCCAAAGCACTCTGGCTGTAGCTTCCCCTTGTGGGCTCTATCTTGCTCCACTCAAGAGAGAACCTGTAGTGATTAACGCCAAGATCTTTGATAAGCTCAATATCTTCTTTGTAGAGATTCCAGTGATTGCACGCATCTCCAGCTTCTTGCCCATCCTTAATCCTTGGCTTTCCACCCTTATCTTTACAGGACTCCCACTTAAACCTGTTATTGTTTGTGCAGCCACCTTCAACCTGATGAGATGCAGTTGCCGTTCCCCAAATAAAGCTATCTGGAAGCTTAATTTTTTCTCTTTTTTTGTCCCAACTCCACCTTGTCTCTGGGTACTTGAGGATTAGATAAACCAAGCTAAACATATATACTGAGAAAAATAGTGTGACAAATAAAGCTAACATATTAAATCGATTCCTGGTCTTTGTTGTAAGTATTAACCATCAGTAAAATAAATATTCCACACAGCAGCCACAAGCAATTTGCAATGTTAAACCCAATCTGTCTACCAAACTGTAGGATGAAGAAGCTTACTATAAATGGTCCAAAGCCTCTTCCTAAATCATCAGCTAGGTTGTACATGGAGAAAGCAGTCCCTCTTTGCCCTGAGTGGTTCACATTCATAAGCACTGCCTTCATATTGGGAGAGGTTACAGCAATGAAGAACCCAGATAAAACGCCAAACACCAATGGGTAGGCAACGCTTAGATTGCTAGGATCTGCGGGGCTATAATTTATCAGAAACGCTGTTGGGACTATTCCTAAGAAGGTACTTGCGGAACTAAATAGAATCTGATACCTTGGACTTTTATTGTACAGTACATTTCCAACCAAACCCCCAACAAACCCACCAGCCATTGCCGATAGACCTATGGCCATAACTACAAGCGTTGCAACCTTAACGCTAAAGCCAATGTCTTGGGCGAGATAATCATTCATAAAGACAAAGAACACTGACCATGGAACTGTTCCTGCCATACCCTGCAAGAATACCAGCGAATTTGTTTTTTTCATAAATATCTTCTTTATAACCATCAAGCTAATCTGTGGGCCTGCACCTGACCTGTCAGATCGTCCTCGTTCTGGATCTGACCCCCAAATTGCATACAGCAGTACAACAATAAAGTTAGGAGCTGCAACCAAAACAAATGGAAGCCTCCAGCCGTAGTCTTCTCCAATAAATCCCGATAGCATTTGACCGCTGGCCATTCCAAGGCCAACAACCAGCCCAAGGTAACCAACAACCGTAGATCTTTTACCTGCTGGAAAGTAGTCTCCAAGCAATGAGTAGGTAATAGGCATAATTGCTCCAATGCCTATTCCGGTTAAGGCTCTCAACCAAAAAAATTGGCTATAGGATTCCACAAAGCCTGTAAGCAGACAAGGAATCTCTCCTACAAGCACGGCAACCACCAACAGAGACTTCCTTGAAACTGTATCTGTTAGATAGCCAAACAAAAGAGTAACAACTCCTCCTACTAACCAAAACACCAGAGAAATTTCCCCTCCAAGCTTGATATCTCTCTCAATGGGACTAAATCCAAAGTCATCAGCGATCTGTGTTAGATTTGGGCTCATAAGGTTCTGATCAGCAAACAAAAAAAACGATAGAATAAATAGCATTGTAAGACTAAAAAAATCAATCTTCTTTGGACTCATATCTGTAGTTTTATTAGTCATTTTCATTGCTGTAAATATATGATGGATGCAATCTTATTGTCTTGCTAAAAATTGATATAGATCACTTATTACACACTATTACATTTTTTTTTAGATGGAATAACCTATTATTTATTATATTTAACTTATATAATTATGGTTGATAGATAGGTGCTAATTTTCACTCTTATATATCAACGCAACGATTACTAAGGAGGATGTATGAAAAAATTATTAAATGTTGTTGTTGGCCTTTTAGCAATCAACATAACACTTGCAAATGTTACATTGAGCTTCGGTAATATTAGCGATAACCAGATTGAAGTTGTTGCAGACAATTCTAATGATGCAATTGCCGGATTCCAATTCGTTGTTTCAGCTAACAATGGAAACTTTGAAGTTACTGGCGCCTCAGGAGGCTCATCTGAAGAAGCTGGTATGTCAATTTCAACTTCAAGTAGTGGAACAGTTTTGGGTTTTTCTTTAACTGGAGCTTCAATTCCTGCGGGGGCAGGAGTTTTAACAGTTCTAGATGTATCTCACAGTGGGTCTCCATCTACAGTTTGCCTATCGGGAGCTGTTATTTCAGATCCTGGTGCAAGCGGTCTTGGTGTTGAATATGGAGATTGCATAGAGTTTCCACCTCCTCTTCCACCAGCTACACTAAGCTTTGGTGAAGGTGACATGGGAACTGTAGAAGTACTAATAGAAAGTGAAACAGATATAGCTGGATTTCAGTTTGATCTATCTGACGCTCCTGACGCAGTTGATGTTACTTCAGCAACTGGTGGAATTGCAGAAGCAGTAGGATTTAATGTCTCGACTTCGGGAACAACCGTTCTTGGGTTCTCTCTTACGGGCGCAACAATCCCTGCTGGGTCTCATGTTCTAACTTTACTAACTTACTCATTTCCTACAGGCGACACTGAGGCTTGCTTAGACAATGCCGTACTATCATCAACCGATGGGACAAGTATTCCTGCACTCTATGGAGACTGCCTTGATATAGTAGTTCCACCTGTTACACTAAGCTTTGGAAATGTTAGTGGATCAAGCGTTGATATCTTGATGGACACTCCCTATGACGTAGCTGGATTTCAGTTTGATGTAGATGACAGCCCAGACGTACTGTCTATAGCTGGTGTTGGTGGCGGAGAAGCCGAAGCCGCTGGTTTTTCAGTTTCAAACTCATCAAGCACAGTAATTGGATTCTCATTAACAGGTGCAACTATCTCTGCCGGAGACTATACTTTGACCACCATTACACTTGATCCTATTGCAGCGACTACTCTTTGCCTGGATGGAGCTATTTTATCCAGTCCAAGTGGAAACTCATTGCCAATAGCATACGGTGACTGCCTTGACTACCCACCAGTAACACTTTCAATAGGCAACGTTACTGGAGATGGACTAGAAATTATAATGGACAACCCTCTAAGTGTTGCCGGATTTCAATTTGATGTTAGCTACGATGCTTCAGCAATAAATCTATCTGGAGCTGGTGGTGGAAGCGCTGAGGCCGCTGGATTTTCAGTTTCAACCTCAGCAACTACTGTAATAGGGTTCTCCCTAACAGGTGCATCTATAGATGCAGGAAATGGTGTGCTTCTTCTGCTTGCTTTTGATGGCTTTGGTGAATCTGAAATTTGCTTGGGAAATGCTATTGTATCTGATCCCTCAGGTAATGGTGCCTCTGTTCAGTATGGAGACTGTGTAGTAGCCTCATTTAACAAGCCTGAAGTTTCAATTGATAGTCCGGCTGATGGAGCTATTGTTGTAGCAAATAGCCTTGAGGTTTCAGTTTCAAGTGCGAACCTTTCTGAGGGTGATCACTACCACGCATACATTGATGGAGAAATGACCGGAATGTACTACACAGATACCTTTTCGATAGATGTTTCTCCAGGTGAGCATACCCTGACTGTTGTAGTTGCAGATGCCTCGCATACTCTTTATGAAAATGAGGAGGCTACGGCAACAGCGAGCTTTAACTTTGCAAATCCAGGTGACGTTAACCAAGATGGAAACCTCAATGTTCTAGATATTGTTTCTACGGTTAATTATATCCTTGGTGCAATTAGCCCAACCGATGTACAGTTTGCGGCTGCTGACAATAACAGCGATGGCTTGTTAAATGTATTGGATATTGTACTAATTGTTAACCTTATTCTTGGGTAACAGCTAAGAAATAGGATCGTAACAGTTTTTCATTAAAAGGCGTCTAACTACTAGACGCCTTTTTTTATCTACTTAGTATATAGTCTTTAAAGTTCGAGTAGGTTTTTGACATTGAAACAGCTAATTTTTTTTTGTTAAGAACCTCTTTAACTTGATCAGGAATTGGTACGCTAATATCAAGGGCTTCTATTGAATCAATAAACTTTGATGGATGGGCAGTTCCAAGTACAACCACCTTACCATCTGATCCAAACTTTTTCAGATACGATCTTGCGCCAAGATATCCAACAGCACCATGTGGATCCAATATATATCCACAGCTTTCGTGAACGAACTTTAGAGCCTCGAGCGTTTGTTTGTCGCTATAGCTCCAGCTTAAAATTTCTTGATTGATTTGAGAAACAGAGTTACTAAAAATTGTATTTAGCCTCCTTATATTGCTTGGATTCCCAACGTCCATCGCATTTGAAATAGTTTCCACAGAAGGCTTTGGAGTAAATATTTTATTTTTGAGATACTTTGGAAAAACATCATTGATGTTTGTTGATGCTACAAACCTAGAGATATTAAAACCCATTGCCTTTGCAAAGATACCTGCTGTTAGATTTCCAAAGTTTCCACTTGGGACAGAGAAAACTATATTGTCAATGTACTTTAAACTGTTTACATAGTAGAAACTTTGAGGAATAAGCCGAGAAATGTTGATTGAATTTGCTGATGTAATATTCATTGATCCCCTTAGATCTCGATCAACAAAAGCAGATTTTACTAGACTTTGGCAGTCATCAAAGCTTCCATCTACCTCAAGCGCTGTAATATTTTTCCCATTTGTAGTAAGTTGCTTCTCTTGAATATTACTAACCTTATTCTTAGGATAAAGAATAATAACATCTATTCCTTCAACATCAAGAAAACCATTTGCAACTGCACTACCTGTATCTCCTGATGTAGCAACTAAAATAGTTAGCTTTGAATCTTCAGTTGAAACAAAGTGCTCCATCACTCTAGCCATGAACCTAGCACCAAAGTCTTTAAAAGCAAGCGTAGGACCATGAAAAAGTTCAAGCATCTCTACATTTTTATCAATAGACACCATTGGCGCATCAAAACTTAGAGTGCTACTAATTATGTCCTTGAGCTTGTTTGGAGCAATTTCATTTCCTACAAACTCCTTTGAAATGTTATAACCAATTTCTTGAAAAGTTAAATCCTTAGGGTTGCATCTATCTGCAACTCTAGGAATCTCTGTTGGCATATACAGCCCTTGATCTCTTGGCATTCCTCTCATCACAGCCTCTTTAAAAGAGACTGTTTCTAAAGTATTATTTGTGCTGTAGTATAACATCAACTAACTTACAATCTCACACCCCAAGTTGTTTACCTTGGATATATAAGCAGTAGATGTAATTTTTAGTGATTTAAACATGCCTTGCATTGACTTAGATATTCTTTCAGATGTAATTAAATCAGAGCTGAAGGCAAATACAGATGGACCTGAACCTGAAATTGAGCACCCAATCGCACCTGAATTCATTGCTGCCTGCTTAACATCTGAGAACCCTGGAATAAGTGATGCTCTAACAGGTTCAACTATTGCATCATGCATCGATGATCCAATAATATTAAGATCGCCCTTGGTTATACCATGTACTAAGGAAGCAATATTACCACTCTGTTTAACTAGAGTCGAAAATGGAACTGAAGTTGGCAAAACATCTCTAGCATCTTTAGTTTTAACTTGGATATTAGGATGCACAACAACACAGAATAAGTCTAAATTATTTGACAGCATTATAATATCTAGCGGATCATAGGATCTTATAAGGGTCATGCCTCCAACTATTGATGGCGCAACATTATCAGCGTGAGCTGAACCCGCTGCAACCTTCTCACCCTCCATTGCAAATGGAATTAAATCCATAGAACTAAATGGCTTCCCTAAAAGTTCATTAGCCGCAAAGACTGCAGCCGCAGCACTGGCTGCGCTTGATCCCATACCCCCGCAGGCTGGAACCCCCTTAACTATTGATATATCAAAGCCTTGGCTTGAGCCAAGCGTTTCCAATAAAGCCCTAACTGCAACTGATGCAGTATTTTTATTTATATCAACTGGTAGATCTAGAAAATTAGGCTCAATGCTTTTTATTGCCAACTTTGATAGCGTATTCTTATTAATAGATACAAGATCAAAAGGCTGCTCAATTGCAAGACCTAAAATATCAAATCCACATGAAACATTTGCTATGGTTGCTGGCGCCTTAACTACAATTTTATCTTTTTTCATAATATAACTCTTTGCAAATTTATCTTTATCTAGTAAACAATAATAAAGTAAATAAATAATAACAATGAAAATAAAAATCACAGTTCTCTTTCTTTTTATATTTACATTTTTTTCTTGTAACAATGAAATGGAAGATACAAAGTTAAATAATTTTTTTGATCGTGAGTTTAAATCTATGCTTATTGAATACCCTGAATCTGGAACGTATATGGGACGACATGACAACAATGATAAACTTACAGATATGAGCCTTAGCTCAATTGAAAAAAGGCATAGAAACTCCATCAGAAGCCTTGAAAAAATATTAAGCATTAAGCGTTCTATGTTATCTGAAAATAATAAAATAAACTACGACCTATACGTTCAAAAGCTCAGGCAATCTATAAGTGGCTTTGAATACATGTCTTACTTGATGCCAATCGATCAACTAGGGGGTATTCAAATTTCTGCGGCCAACCTTGTGGGAGTAACCCCTTTCAATAATCTCGATGATTACAGCAACTACCTTAAGAGACTCGAAGCCCTGCCAAGAAGAATCAAACAATCTATGATTTTGATGTCAAAGGGGATTGCTGAAGGTATCATCCCTCCGAAGGTAGTTCTAAAATCAGTTCCAGAGCAGATTAAGGCTCAATTCACCATAAGCATTGAAGATAGCCCATTCTACGATCCTTTTACTGAACCTCCTAAATCAATTTCAAGTGAAGTGGCTCAAAAAGCTAAAGAAGCTAGGCTAATTATATCAGGAAAAATAATGCCTGCATTTATTGAACTACATAGCTTCTTTATTGATAAATATCTTCCAAGTGCAAGAACTAATATTTCTGTAGTCTCTCTTCCAAATGGAGAAAAATATTATAAACATCTAATCAACTACTACACAACAACTGACCTAAGCGCTAAAGAGATACACAAAATTGGAAAGTCTGAGGTAAAGAGAATTAAAGAGAAGATGCAATCTACCATCAAACAAACAGGTTTTAAAGGTAGTTTTCAAGACTTTCTAGAGTTTATTAGATCTGATAAGAGATTCTACTATGATGAGGAAGAAGAGTTGCTTGATGGGTACCGTTCTATTTGCAAAAAAATAGATCCAAAGTTATCTGCCCTATTTGGCAAACTACCTAGAATTCCATATGGAGTGAAGCCAATTCCTCCCTACCAAGCACCTTCTTCACCCACAGCCTACTACCACGGGGCTTCTGATGATGGCTCAAGACCAGGATATTTTTGGGCCAACACCTATAACTTGGATACAAGGCCAAAGTATGAGATGATAGCGCTTGCGCTTCATGAAGCTGTTCCTGGTCATCACCTTCAAATATCCTTAGCCCAAGAGATGAAAAATGTACCTGAGTTTAGGAAAAGAGGTGGATACACCGCCTTCGTTGAGGGATGGGCCCTTTACGCAGAAAGTCTTGGAGAGGAAATGGGTCTTTATAAAGATCCTTACGATAAGTTTGGTCAACTAACCTATGAGATGTGGAGAGCATGTCGTCTTGTTGTAGATACAGGCATGCACGCATTTAATTGGAGCAGGAAAGATGCTGTTGATTATATGCTAAAAAACACAGGTAAAACAAGCTACGACATTAATGTTGAAGTAGATAGATACATAACCTGGCCAGGTCAAGCTCTTGCTTATAAAATTGGAGAATTAAAAATAAAAGAACTTAGAAAAAAATCAGAAGATACTTTAGGGGAAAATTTTAATATAAGAGAGTTTCATGATCTATTGCTTCAGAATGGAGCAATACCTCTTTACCTTCTTGAAGAGCAGGTAAATAACTACATTCAATCATATAAATAGTAAAGGCTATAAACAAATAGCACTACCCTGTCTTCTAGCATCTCCAAACGCCTCATCAACTGCCGCTGCATTAACTCCTCCAAAAAACAAATTCTTCTCATTAAATAGTGAATGGCTATACATCTTCATCGCATCTCCTTTAATCTCTATTCCTGGTTCTGTAAATAACACACCTCCTTCAACATACAGTCTATCTGATGAAACTGATTTTTCTAGTGAGAGACCTTTAAAGCAATAGTTTATTAAAACTTGAACAATTGCAGATCTTAATCTATTACTTCCTCCACTTCCTAGTACTATGAAAGGCCGTCTATCCTTAAACACTATAGATGGAGCCATCATAGTTGAAAGCCTCTGCCTGTTTAAATATGAGTGAAACCCATGCGGGTTTAGATCCTCTTCACCAAGCATGTTATTCATCATTATTCCTAGGCCTGGAATAATATACCCACAGCCTTCACCATTTGTTGTTGTAACACTGACACAGCTATGATCCCTATCAATAACACTTACGTGCGTTGTAGAACCAAATCCATTTATATTTGAGTCATTTATAGAACTTCTTGAGAAGTTATTTACAATCTCAAATCCCTCTTCCAAAATATCTTGTCGTTGCATT
>MDTB01008336.1_pt1 | contig 35901 bp, 39 predicted proteins | sample 811161 | NCBI WGS metagenome assembly MDTB01 (sample SAMN05326650, study PRJNA326480) | marine metagenome | isolation source: seawater | place: Mediterranean Sea | collected 2009 | reverse complement strand
AAATTTAATCAATCAAAAAATAAAACCAGATGAGAATAATTTAGAAAACTTTCTTTATAAATTAAATTTTATTTTAGATGAGGTTGATCAGATTAGATTTTTTAATATTAATAAAAAATTAATAGTTGATAGTTCAATAATTGATATCAATAAAAGATCACTATTTATAACTGAAAGAATTGAAACACTTGGCATTAATGAAACTTTAAGAAAGAATGAAAATAAAGAAAATTTAAAAAATATTACTAAAGATACTTTACCTTTTTTAAAAGATATTAATCTAAAATTTAAACAAAAATACCTTATATCACCAGAATATAAAAATAAAAATCTAATTATACACACAAGTTCTATTATTGATTTTTCTAAAAAAAAAATTATTATTACCATTAGCGAAATTTCCAATGAGATAAGTATTGCAGTTCAAGAGAGAAAAAATTTTGTATTAAGGTCCGTTCTAATAGCTGGAATTGTTATAATGATATTTTCATTATTTCTAAATAATTATATTATTAAGCCAATTAGATCACTAAATCTTTTTGCAAAACAAATTTCTTATGATAATCCAAAAAGTATAAATTCAATTGGGATAAAGTTTAATAAGAGAGATGACGAAATTGGTAATTTATCCAATTCTTTAAGTGATATGACAAATAAGCTTTATCAAAGAATTGAACTTGCGGAGAGATTTGCTTCAGATTTGACACATGAGATAAGAAATCCCCTCGCTTCATTAAAGGGTGCATCGGATTTATTAAATTTAACTAAGGATGAAAAACAGAAAGTAAAACTCTTAAAAATCTTATCAAACGATGTTGAAAGAATTGAGAGACTAATTACTGATTATTCGCAAGTTTTAAAAGATGAAGCAACTCAGTCAAGAGCTGAAGCAAAAAATTTTGATATTATTGGTCTAATTGACAGTATTATTGAAGATTTTAATTTAGATACGATTAATCAAAAAAAAAATATTCGGTTCATTTTTGAAAACCAAAGTAAAACTGATAAAGCAGTTATATTTGGAATTGAAAGTCGTATAGAGCAAGTTATAGCAAATTTACTTGATAATTCAGTATCATTTAGTCCGTCGAACTCCGTGATATCAATAAATCTATTGTTAGACAAAAATAATTATAAAATTTTGATTACAGATCAGGGACCAGGATTTGATGAGAATAATTTGGATAAAGTATTTGACAGGTTTTACAGTGATAGACCTGATGACCAAGACGGATCGCATTCAGGTTTAGGTCTCAATATTGTTAAAAATATAATAGATTCACATAAAGGAATTATACAAGTTTATAATAAAATAAATGATAAAGGAGCAGTCGTAGATATTACTTTGCCATCAATATAATTTCATTTGATTATATTGTTTAATACTGCTACTGCAACAGCAATGGAAGATTTTAAAGTAAAAGATATAAATGAAGCAAATTTTGGTGATAAAGAAATTTCTTTAGCAGAATCTGAAATGCCAGGTTTAATGGCAATTCGTGATGAGTACAAGGGATCAAAACCGCTCGAAGGTGCAAATATAGTAGGATGCCTTCATATGACAATACAAACAGCAGTATTGATAGAAACTTTGCAGTATCTTGGCGCTAGTGTAAGGTGGTCATCTTGTAACATTTTTTCCACTCAAGATCATGCTGCGGCTGCAATTGCAAGAAAGGGCATACCAGTTTTTGCATGGAAAGGGGAGACTGAAGAAGAGTATTGGTGGTGTATAAAGCAAACTATCGAGGGAAATAAGAACTGGAAACCAAATATGATTTTAGATGATGGTGGTGACCTTACGGCTTTAATGCATAAAGACTATAAAGACTTGCTCAAAAATATTAAGGGTGTTTCTGAAGAAACAACTACTGGTGTTAAAGAATTAAAAAAAATGGAAAACGAAGGATCTCTTATGATACCTGCGTTTAATGTAAATGATTCTGTTACAAAATCAAAATTTGATAACTTGTATGGATGTCGTGAAAGTTTAGTAGACTCAATAAGAAGAGCCACAGACGTGATGATGTCGGGTAAAGTAGCAATTGTTGCTGGATTTGGAGATGTTGGAAAAGGAAGTGCAGCATCATTAAGACAAGCTGGTGCTCGTGTCATGGTAACAGAAACAGATCCTATATGTGCGCTACAAGCATCTATGGAAGGTTATGAGGTCGTTCTTATGGATGAAGTGATTCAAAATGCTGACATTATAGTAACTGCCACAGGCAATAAAGATATAGTAAATGCTGATCATATGAGAAAAATGAAAGATAGATCGATATTGTGCAACATAGGACATTTCGACAATGAAATTCAAGTTGAAGCGTTAAGAAATTACAAATGGAATGAGATTAAACCGCAAGTTCATGAAATTGAGTTTCCAGATAAAAAAAGAATTATCTTGTTAGCAGAGGGACGTTTAGTTAACCTTGGGTGTGCCACAGGACATCCAAGTTTTGTAATGAGTGCATCATTTACAAATCAGGTTATGGCGCAAATAGAACTGTGGAATAATTCAGAAAAATATCAAAAAAAAGTTTATGTTTTACCTAAACATTTAGATGAGAAAGTTGCAGAATTACACCTAGATAAAGTAGGTGCTAAATTAACAAAACTTTCCAATGAACAAGCAGATTACATTGGTGTTTCGCCACAAGGACCTTTCAAAGGTGATGCTTATAGATATTAGAGTATGAATTATACTCTCAGTGAGTTAAAAATACTTGTAAATAATATCTCAAAAAAAGTTAAACTTGGAACAATAATTTACCTAAAGGGTGAATTAGGAACTGGTAAAACTGCTATTGTAAAGTTTTTAATAGAAAACTTATTTAAAAATAGTAAAAAAAAAAAATCCTATAGTTACAAGCCCTACATTTAATATTGTTCAATATTATCAGGTAAACAAACGACTGATGATTGCCCATTATGATTTATATCGATTAAAAAAAAGTAGTGATATAGATAACATTGGTCTTTATGATCTTGAGGATAATATGATTAATATTATCGAATGGCCAGAATTAATAACAAAAAAACATAAAAATCGAATAGAGATTAAACTAAAATATACAAAAAAAAATAATGAAAGAAAAGTATCAATCAAATATTTTGGATCAATTAAAGGATAAAATTTATTTGATAGCTGGTGACGCGTCACCAAGGAAATTTTACCGATATTATAACAAAAAGCACTTACTTGTTTATTGTACAAAAGATAAAAAAAACAATTTAGAAAATTATATAAAAATTAATAATTATTTAAACTTGAATAAAATTAAAGCACCTTTGACAATTAAAAAAAGTATTAACAAAAATTATATAATCATAGAAGATTTAGGTGATAATTTAATAAAAAAAATAATTCAGAAGAAAAGAAACAAGTTTCCATATTTTAAAAAAATTATTAATGAACTTATAAAAATACAAAAAATTAAACCAAATAGAATATTATCTAATTATACAGGAAAATTGTTAATATCTGAGCTAAATTTATTTTATCAATGGTATCTACCAGAGTTTTTTAGTGAAAAAAAAATTAGAAAAATAAAAAAGGAAATAAACTTAATTTTAATTAAGTATATTAAACAAACGTTAAAGTTTAATAAAGTTTTAGTACACAGGGACTTTCATATTGAAAATCTAATACTAAGCGAGGGGAGAATCTGTTTTTTAGACACTCAAGATGCTGTAATCGGTCATCCAATGTACGATTTAATGTCATTAATTGATGATGTAAGAATAAATTTAAAAAAAAAAGATCAAGATAAAATTTATAATTATTATATTTTAAAAAATAAAAAAATTTCAAAAGAATTTTTTTTTCATTTTCACGTACTTTCAATTCAAAGATTATTAAAAATTTTAGGCATATTTTTAAGGTTATTTAGAAGGGATAAGAAAAAAAAATATTTAAAATATTTAAATAGGACTTGGAAACTAATTGAATTACGTTTAAATCATGAAAAATTAAAAACTTTAAATAATCTATTTAATAAATATTTTAGCAAAGATATACGTATGAAAAGATGGATTTAAAAAAAGCTATTATCTTATGTGCAGGTTTTGGAAAAAGGGTATTACCATTGACCAAAACTTTACCTAAGCCTTTGTTAAAAATTAATGAAGTTCCTCTCATTGAATATTCCATAAAAATTTTATACGAACTTGGAATAAAAGAAATTGCTGTAAATGTACATTATTTAAAAGATAAAATTGTAGAATATTTAAAAAATAATCACCCCAAAATTAAAATTTTTAACGAAGAAATTATTTTAGACACAGGGGGAGCATTGATAAATGCGAAAAGTTTTTTATCTGATGATTATTTTTTGATTTTAAACTCTGATACTATTTGGCAAAAGAACTATATTCCGTTTATTAATTTATTAGTACACAAAACAATTAGCAATAATTTTAATGCTGGCCTACTTTTAGTTAAAAAGGAAAATAGTTTTGATAAAAATTTGAAAACTGATTTTTCACTTAATGAGAACCTTTTAACAGACAAAAGGCATTTCATATACACTGGCTTTCAAATTATGAGTTCTAAATTGTTGCAAAATAGAAAGTTAGAACCTTTTTCAGTAAAAAAAATATGGGACGAATTAATTACTGAAAAAAAAATTACAGGTGAGTTATTTGAGGACACCTTTTATCATACCACAGATATAAATATTTATAATAAACTAAAGAAATTAAACATTATCTTTCAATAATAAAATCTTTCGCTCGTGTTTTGTCTAAATACTTGTAACTTTTGAGCTGTAAATTTTTTTCAAACTGAATGTGTATAGGATTGCCTGTTGGAATTTCTAATTTAACTATCATATCGTCAGAAATTTTAAAAATTTTTTTACAAAGTGCTCTTAAACTGTTTCCGTGCGCAGATATAAGAACATTTTCAGACTTTTTTAATAATGGCTCAATGTTTTCATTATAGTAAGGAACCGTACGATTATACGTATCTTTCAAAGACTCTGAATCAGGTATCAAATTAGAATTAATGTTTTTATATAGTTTGGAATTCACAGGATGTTCCGGATCATCTCTATTTTGAGGTGGTGGGGGGGTATCATAGCTCCTTCTCCAAATCATTACTTGCTCTTTACCATATTGTTTAGCGGTTTCATTTTTATTCAAACCTTGCAAACCGCCGTAATGCCTCTCATTTAACTGCCACGCCTTCATTATATTTAAAATTTTAATATCTGAAGTTTTTAGAATAGTTTCAAAAGTTTTTATTGCTCGAGTTTGATATGAAGTAAATCCGTAATTAATTTTAAGTCCTAAATTTTTAATTAACAATCCAGCTTTTTGAGCTTCCTCAAGTCCTTTATTAGTCAATTTGGCATCATACCAACCAGTAAATCTATTCTCCAGGTTCCATTGACTTTGACCATGTCTAATGAGAATTAAATTTATCATAAAAATTAAATTATTATGATAGTTAGTCTTCATGAGCAATTATAAACTTTTATATGTTACATGTGGATCAAAAATTGAAGCTATTAAATTAGGAAAATTATTAGTTAAAAATAAACTTGCTGCGTGTACTAATATATTTTCTAATATTAAATCAATTTTTAATTGGAAACATAAGATTCGCGAATCACATGAGGCTATTTTAATCGGTAAAACATTAAAAAAGAATATCTCTAAAATTATAAAATTGATTGAGATAAAGCACTCTTATGAGTGCCCTTGTATTCTTTTTTTTGATATTGAAAAAGGAAACAAAAAATTTTTATCATGGATAAAAAAAAATACGTAATTTTTTTTAAAATAACTTTTTATTTTTGGTTATTATTTATTTTTATAGTTTCAGTATATCCAGGAAATTTAATTAATTTAGTTCTAACTGGTGACCCAACTACATACCCAGGTGGTGATAAAGTTAGCCATTTTTTGACTTACTTTATTTTAGGTATTGTTTGTTACTCGTCTTATAAAAATGATAACTCATTTAGAATTATCATTATATTTTTAATATCTTTTTCTTTATTGATGGAACTAATTCACATAATTATCCCAAATCGTTTTTATGAAAATTTTGATTTATTAATGAATTTTTTAGGTTTAGTAATAGGAGTTAATATTTTACGTATCAACAGATTATTTAAGAGATTTTAATTGTTTCTCTAATTCAATTTCAACGTCATCAATTCTTTTGGTATTTTTACCAATCAAAAGATAAATTGTAGGTATAACGTATAGTGTGAAAAAAGTTGAGAAGATCATACCAGACAATATTACTACACCCACTGTCAGACGACTTTTTTCACCAGGTCCTGATCCTACTATTAAAGGAGTCACACCAGCAATAGTTGATAATGATGTCATTAAAATTGGTCTCAATCTTATTTTCGCAGCTTCAAGAATTGCTCTTTCTATTTCCTTTCCTTCCGATCGAAGTTGGTTAGCAAATTCAACTATTAAAATTCCATTTTTAGCAGAGAGACCAATCAATATGATCAATCCAATTTGACTGTAGATATTTAGTGTACTCCCTGCAACGAGTAATCCAATTATCCCACCAAAAATTGCAAGAGGCACCGTCAACATAATAGTGAGTGGATGTCTCCAGCTTTCAAATTGTGCAGCCAAAGAAAGATAAGCGGTTATTAAAGCTAATAAAAAAATTAAATAAATACCAATATTTGTTTTTTTATATTCTTCAGATTCACCTTTGTAATCTACTCGAACCTCAGGAGGAAGCTTGTCACTTACAATATTATTGAGATATTCAAGCGCCTCTCCAATTGTATAACTTCCAATTAATCTAGCTGATATTGTTATTGCCTTTTGTCTTTGATACCTGCTTAAAAAAGGTGCAGCTGCACTTTCTGAAATTTTTATCACATTTGATAATGGGATTAGTTTTTTTGAAATTTCTGATCTAACGTAAACTTTATTTAAATTTGCAGGCTCAGTTCTATCTTTTAAATCTGCTTGTAAAACAATGGAGTACTCTTTGCCATTATTTGTAAATTTGGTAACATTTCTTGATCCAAAAATTGTCTCAATAGTTCGTCCGATTTGCTCAATTGATACACCAAGATCTGCAGCTTTTTGATTATTAATTTCAACTTTAAGCTCTGGTTTTGTCAGTTCATAATCATCGCTAATATTTATGATTTTTCCATTCTTTCTGGCTTCTTCTTTTAAAATATTTTTCCACAATTCTAACTTTTCGTAAGTACTACCTAACAATACAAATTGGATCGGTTTCTCAACACCGCCACTTCTTATAGATTGTGGCATTACTGGAAAGGCTCTCACACCTGGAACAGAAGTTATGATACCGAAAGATTCTCGAAGAATACTTTGACCACTCCTTTTTCTTTTTGACCAGTCTTCTAATAGCACGATAATAAAAGCTGAGTTTAGTTGCTTACTTCTTTTACCAAAACCTGGAACTCTCAAAAGTAACCGTCTTATTTCACCTTTTCCAACTTTTGGTAAAAATTTGCTTTCAATATCTAGGGCTTTTTCAGATGTATAATTAAAACCTGAGCCTTCGGGCGCTTGAATAATTACAAAAAATACGCCCCTATCTTCCTTTGGCAGCAATTCTTTTTTAGTAAAGTTAAATAATAAAACTATACTAATTAAAATTAATGTTAAAAAAACAAAAATACTCTTTCTTCTTTTAAGCATATAATTTAAAGTTTCTTCATAGAATCTTTGAAATTGATTTAAATATTTTGCAAATTTTAGGATAGGTTTTGGTTTTTTTTTACTTATTTTTAAAAACTTCGATCCAATCATTGGCGATAGACTTAAAGCTACAAAACTTGAAATAACTACAGCAAATGAAAGCGTAAGAGCCATTTCCGAGAACAGCTTTCCAATTAATCCTTTAATAAATATGAGAGGAATAAAAACCGATACCAAAACTACAGTGGTTGCAATAATAGCAAAAGCTACTTGTTTAGAACCTCGATAAGCTGCAACAAGGGCTGTCTCGCCTTTTTCAAGCCTTCTTGAAATATTTTCGCCCATAACTATTGCATCATCAACAACAATACCTATCGCCAATACTAGCGCCATCAATGTAAATAAATTTAATGTGAAGCCAGCCAGATAAATTGCTAAAAAAGTAGATATTAATGCAACAGGAATTGCAACAGCGGGTATGATAACTCCTGTGATATTTCCTAAAAATAAATAAATAATTAATATAACTAGAATTATTGCAATGAATAATGTTTTGTAAACTTCGTAAATTGCAGTTTCAATATAAGTTGATCTATCAAAAGAAACAGTAAGTGAAGAGTCCTCAGGTAATGATGGTCTGATTTCTCTAATTTTTTTTTTAACCGCCCTTGCAACTTCTATAGTATTTGCTGTTGATTGTTGGTAGATACCAATCCCAACAGTTTGATTTCCGTTACCTTTAAATAAGGTATTTGAATTTAAAGCGCCAAACTCTAATCTTGCTATATCACCAAGTTTAATTAATGAGCCATCATTAGACCTTTTAAGAACAAGATTATTGTAATCTTGAAGTTTATTGTAAGCTTTTTCTACTTTTATTACTAGATCGATATATTTGGACTCAATTTTTCCTGCAGGAAATTCAACATTTTCTTTTTTTAGAATAGATTCTAGTTCTATTACAGTTATATTTCTTGCAGCCATTGCAATTGGGTCAAGCCAGATTCTTAAAGAAAATTCTCGTTCTCCGCCAAGCCTTATATTTCCAACCCCAGGAACCGTTGAAAATAAATCCTTTAAGTACCTGTCTGCATAATCGGTTAATTCAAGATCAGTCATACTAGGACTTTGAAAAGCAAGCCACATTGTAGTTGTTCTAGCTGCTGAAGATTTATAGATCTCTGGCGGCTCAGCACCATCAGGTAAATTATCTACGACTCTAGCCAATTTTTCCCTAACATCATTTGCTGCAACGTCTAAATCAACATCAAGATCAAATTCAAGGGTAATTGAAGATCTACCATCTTCACTGGTAGAATTAATTGTAACAATTCCCGGAGTACCGCCAATACGATCTTCAATTTTTTGTGTTATTTGAGTGTCAATAATTACTGCAGAAGCACCAGTATAATCTGTTCGAATATTTATTTTAGCTGAGTCAACATCAGGCAGTTCTCTCAAAGGAATCTTATTGAAAGTCACTAAGCCGAAAATTACCAAAACCAAACTCATAACGGTTGCCACGACCGGTCTTTTTATGGATAAATCTGTCAAATACATAACTTAACGATTATTTTTTAATTTTAACTCTAGCTTTGTTTCTTACTTTATTTGTACCTTCTGCAACAATATTATCGCCTATCTTCAATCCTGATAAAACTTCAACTTTACCAAAATTTCTTATACCAATTTTTATATTCTTTCTTTTTAAAACGTTGTTATCAATCAAATAAACAAATTTATTATCACCCTGAAGTATCAAAGATTCTTCAGGAATAGATATAGACTTTCTCTCATCATAAATTACTTTAATATTTAGAAGAATGCCTGGTATCAAATCTAAATTTGGATTCAATATTTCAATTTGAGCAAGTATTGATCTAGAAGTTGGATCAACCCTAGAGCTTACAGTTTTCACTTCACCGCTAAATATTTTATTAAAAGCATCTGATGTTGCCTGTACTTTTAACCCATTTTTTAGAATACCTACATAATTTTCAGGTAACTTAATATCAACCTTTAATTTAGTACTGTCATCAAGTGTGGCAATTATAGAATTATTATTGCCAAGAATACCAGGAGTGATTTCTCTTTTACCAAGACGGCCTTCAAATGGCGCAATAATATTTCTATCTTTTAATGTCGCTATGATTGTTCCTTTTTTAATTATTTGCTGCTTATTAAAATCTATTGACTTTATAATATTTTCTTTTTTAATTCTAATTGAAAATGATCTATTAGCTATAGCTGTACCAAAGGTTTCAATGTTTTGGAAAAAATCGGATTCTATTACAGTATGAGATACTACTTCAATAGGTCTATTTCTGGCTTTTTTTATAGCATCATCAATTTTTGAATTAATAAAAGCTCTTCCAATAATTATTGATGCAATTATTAAAAAAAAAATTGATAAGTAAACTATGATTTTATTTTTGGTTTTCATTTGGCGCTATTTAACAGCTTTTGAAAAAAAAAACATTAGATAAAAATTTATTTGATTTTTAAATTATTTCGTAAAGCCCATTCAGTCCAAGACCCATCAAAAACATTGAAGTTATCTTCTGTACCGAGACTTTTATATGCTGATCCAACAACACATGCAGCCACTCCAGATCCACAAGAAAAAATAACATCATCTTCTTGTTTAATTTGATTTTTCAGAAAGACTTTTTTAAGTTCTTCTTTTTCTTTAAAACATCCTGTCTCTTGATCAATAACCTCAGTAAACGGAATATTAAAACTATTTTTAATACTTCCACTTTGAATCTCAGCTCTTGGCTCTGGGTCCATTCCATTAAATCGTCCACTTGGTCTTGCATCGATTAATTTAAATTTTTTATGTTCGAGATTTTTCTTAATATCTTCAAATTTTTTTATTTTTGATCGGTTTAACTTAGCGTGATAGGAAGCCCTTTCTTTTTTTGTTGGACTTGAGGTATCTAATTTTTTATTTTTTATTTTCCAGTATTTTAATCCTCCATTAAGAATAGAAATTTTTTTATGTCCGTATTGTTTAAATATCCAATAGACTCTTGCAGAGCTAAAAATACCTAATGTATCATAAGCTATAATATGGTGATCATTTGAAATTCCAAGGTTACTCACTTTTAGTGAAAATTCTTCCTCATTAGGAATCATGTGTGGATATGGACTTTTTGGATCTGAAATGTCATCAATATTAAAAAAAATTGCACCAGGAATTCTTTCACTTAAGAATTCCTTTTCACCAGAGCGATTTGTATTAGGAAGATGCCAGCTACAATCTAAAATAAAAACATCATCGTTGCTAAGATTTTTCTCTAACCAATCTATATTCACTATATCCATGATTTTTATATCTTTACATGATACTAAATTTTTTATGATCAGCAAAAACCAAATAGGCATAATTTATATGATTTTTAGCGTAATTAGCTTCTCTTTAATGGATATTTCAGTAAAATTAATGTCATCAAATTATCCGACTGGTCAGTTGGTATTTTTTCGTGGTTTTTTAGGTTTGATTCCAATTTTTTTTATTATTCCATTAAACAGATATAAAAATCTTTTAGTTACAAAAAAATTAAAATTACACATAGGAAGGGCGTTTGCAGGTACTTTTGCCATGGTAAACCTGTATTTGGGATTAAAATTTTTGCCAATCGCAGATGCGATTACAATTAGTTTTGCCGCACCTATATTTGCTACTATTTTTTCTATTATATTTTTAAAAGAGATTGTTCGCTTTTATAGATGGTTTGCAATTATTATTGGTGTTATCGGTTTACTTATAGTTTTAAAACCTGGCACTGGAATGTTTAGTTACTATTCTTTTTTTCCAATATTATTCTGTATAGGATTCGCAACAATATCTATTCTGATAAAAAAACTTTCAAAAACTGAACCTGACTATTTAATATCAATGTACTTTACTATAGTTTTGATTTTAACAGGTAGTGTGTCATATTTTTTTGGTTGGAACGAAATAAACAGTAAAGATATTATTTATTTATTTGCCATTGGTATTTTTGGATCTACTGGTAATATCTTGTTAACTATGTCGATACGTAAAGCGGATATATCTTTAGTAACTCCTGTAAAATATCTTAGTTTAATTTTTGCAATAATGTCAGGAATTTTTATTTTTGGTGAAGTAATATCTTACTCTACATTATTTGGTGCCCTGTTAATAATTATCAGCACTGCAATTATTTTTAGAAGGGAAGCTGTAAGAAAAGTGAAAACAACAATTGTAAGGCAAGTATAATGACAAAACCAAAATACTGGAGTCAAGCAAAAGTTTTTCTCTCAAAAAAAGATAAAGTTCTTAAACAATTAATACTTAAATATAAGGGATCTCTGAAAACTAGAAAAGACCCCTTTTTTTCACTATGTAAATCCATAGTCGGTCAGCAAATATCAGTCCAGGCCGCAAACTCGGTTTGGAAAAAACTTGAGAACAAAGCAAAAAGGATTGCTCCAAAAAATATAAGCAAATTAAATAATCGTCAACTTGCTTCATGCGGTCTTTCAAGACAGAAAATTTTGTATCTCAAAATTTTGGCAAAAAAATTTATAACAAAAGAACTGGATATTAAAAAAATGAAAAAAATGTCAGATAAAGATGCAATAAAATACCTTACTCAAGTAAAAGGTATAGGAGTTTGGACAGCAGAAATGTTCCTCTTCTTTAATTTGATGAGATCAGATATTTTTCCCGTTCAGGATATTGGACTACTGCGTGGTATATCGGTAAATTATAAAACCAAATACCCACCCTCTGAATTACAGCTAAAAAGATTCAAAAATAAATGGTCTCCTTTCTGTACTGTTGCAACATGGTATCTTTGGAGAAGTATTGATCCTGAACCAGTGAGTTATTAAATGTTTACTTATAACTTATTATAATTATCAATAGCGTATGGGTAATAAATTAATTATTAGCTGGGATGAATACAATAAAATAGTCGAAGAATTAGCACTTAAAGTTCACAACTCTGGTTTTAAAGTAGATTTGCTCATTGGTATAATGAGAGGCGGTGCACCAATAATAGATGTTTTGAGTAGGATTTTCAAAATTAAATGTGCATATATGGCAGTTGAATCTTACTCAGGTGAAGAAATTGAAGACCAGCAAGGTGATATTGTTTTTTCAAGAGAATTAAGTTCCACAGCTCATTCTCTCGGTGGTAACATTTTATTATGCGATGATTTATCGGATACAGGTCTTACGCTGAATAAAAGTATCGAATGGTTAAAGCAATATCGGCCCATTAGAGATAATATTAAGGAAATTAGAACAGCCATTTTATGGAAAAAATCGCAATCAACTTTTGAGCCAGACTATTGTGCTAAAAAACTTAAAGACAGCCCTTGGATTATACAGCCATTTGAGAAATATGAAGAAATAAGAATTGAAGATTTAAAAAAAAACCGGGATTAAATAATCCCGGTTTTTTTAAATAAGTTTTATAAAACTAAAAAACTTAACAAGCTTAAAATCGCAACTACCCATATAGCAGGGTTAACTGTTGCAGCCTTACCACTAGCTAATTTAATTAGAGCATAAGATAAAAATGCCAAAGCAATTCCATGACTTATACTATAAGTTAAAGGCATTGTTATCATCGCTAGAACCGCAGGAGCTGCTTCGGCTATATCGTCCCATTCAATGTCAGTAATGTTTCTCACAAAAAGTATAGATACATAAACTAATGCAGCGCCATCAATTTGTTTTGGTAGTGAAGTTGCAAGTGGAGCAAAGAATAAACATACTAAAAATAAAAAACCTATTACAAGTGATGTCATTCCAGTTTTTCCACCAGCTTTGATACCAGATCCCGACTCAATATAACTTGTAACGGTTGTTGTACCCATCACTGCTCCAGCTACTGTTCCAACACTATCTGATAACATTGCTTTTTCAATATCTTTGACTTTACCTTTTGCATCAACTTTTCCGGCAACGTTTGCAACAGAAGTTAATGTTCCTGCAGTATCAAAAAAATCTACAAAAAATAGTGTGAAAATTACAGAAATCATACCACCTGTCATGCCAGCTTTTAAATCAAAACTCATTAAATGAGTCATAGGCTCTATATTGCCAACAACACCATTAAATTTGCTCAATCCTGTGACCCATGCGATAATACTGAAAGCTAAAATGCCAATTATGATATTTCCTTTAACACTTAATTTTTCTAAGACTATCATTGTCACAAAAGCTAGACACGCCAAAATAATTATTGGATCTTTAAGATTACCTAATTTGACAAGTGTTGCTGGACTGTCAACAACAACACCCATAATTTGTAAACCAATTATTGCTAAGAATAACCCAATACCTGCGCCTATTCCAAGTTTTAAACTTTTAGGAATTGAGTTAATGATCCAAGCTCTCAACGGTGTTAGTGATATTGCTAAGAAAACTATACCAGCGACTAGTACTGCACCTAAAGCTTGATCTGGACTGTAGCCTAGTGTTTTACAAACATAATAAGCAACAAATGCATTTAGACCCATACCTGGGGCAAGTCCTATTGGCCATGTTCTTCCGTAGAATGCCATTATGAAACATGCTAATGCCGATGCCAAAATTGTAGCAGTATAAACTCCACCGAAGTCAAACCCGCCATCTTTTAAAATCATGGGATTTAAAAACATAATATATGCCATTGTTAAAAATGTAGTAACTCCGGCCATTATTTCTGTTCTTAAGTCTGTTTTATTTTTTTTAAATTCGAAATATTTTTCAAACATAATTTACCTCCAATTCTTCCTATAATCTAATTTGCCTTACTTTCGACTTTTTAAAATCTTTGAGTGTGGATCTTTTTTGTGTTTATATTAAAAATTTTCTAGAGTAGATTGAAATTTGAATGTTATCTAAAGAAAATTTAATTAATTATTTTAATGAAGGGGAAAAAAGAGAGAAGAGTTTTAAAATTGGAACTGAACACGAAAAATTTCTTTTCAATCTTAAAACAAAAAAACCAATAGATTTTTCTGAAAACGGCATTAAGGGAATATTTGATATTTTAAAAAAAAATAAATGGATTGAAATAAAAGAAAACGACAAAATACTTGGGCTTAAAAAAGAAAATTTGTCTATAACATTAGAACCTGGATTACAAATTGAATTATCAGGTGCGCCGTGTAAAAATATTCATGAAACTTGTAAAGAAGTAAATTTGTATCTTAAAGAATTAAAACAAGCTTGTTCTAAACTAAATATTGGCGTTATTGGAATTGGATTTATACCAAATGCTAAATCTGGTGAAATAAATAAACTAGAAAAAAAAAGATATAACATAATGCGAAATTACATGACAACTGTAGGTTCATTAGGTCTTGATATGATGCATAGAACGGCAGCCACCCAAGTAAATTTTGACTTCTCCTCCGAGCAAGATTTTAAAAAAAAAACTAAAGTCGCAAGTTGTTTAGTACCAGTTGCCATATCTCTTTTTTCAAACTCACCAATCTTAGAGGGAAAGTTAAATGGATTTGTCAGTTATAGAACTCATATTTGGCAAAATACAGATTCTAAAAGATCAGGTTTAATACCATTTTTTTTTGACAATACAAATTCATATGAGCAGTATTGTGATTATGCACTGAGTGTTCCAATGTATTTTGTCAAGAGAAATAATAAAATTATAGATTGTGCTGGTAAAGATTTTAAAAATTTTATTAAAGGAAAATTGAATGAGGTCAATGATACAGAAGCAAATATTGAAGACTGGGCAAATCATCTTTCTACAATTTTTACAGAAGTGAGAGTGAAGCAATATTTAGAGATACGACCAGCCGACTCTTGCTCCTGGTCAGGAATTTGTTCTATTCCAGCCTTTTGGACAGGAATATTGTATAGTCAAAGGATATTAAATGAATGCTATGAAATATTTAAAGATTGGAAATTTAAAGAAGTTAACCAGGCTTATATACAAAGTGCAAAAAAAGGTTTTGATGCTGAACTTTATGGAAAAAAATTGATAGAACACGCTAAATTTTTTTTAAACTTATCTAGAAGAGGTTTAGAAGATAGAGATATAGCAAATTCAAATAATGATGACGAAAGTATTTTTTTAAAGGATTTAGATAATTTTATTATGAACAAAAAAAATCTTTCAGATAAACTAATCGACGACTTCAGCAAAAAATATAAAAATAATTCTGATTTAATCTTTGATGAAAAAGCGTTTTAATATAGCAGTCCAAATGGACCCTCTTGAAAGAATAAATCCTAAAGAGGATAGCACTTTTGTAATTGTTAAAGAAGCTCAAGATCGTGGGTATAAAACGTTCCATTATTTACCAAAAGATATTTCTCTTAATAATAATATAATAACAGCCAGAGGTTTTTATTTTAAAATTATTAATTCAAATAAAAAATTTTTTAAAAAAGAAAAAACAAAATTAGTAAACCTCAACGACTTTCATTGTGTTTTAGTAAGGCAAGATCCGCCGTTTAACATGGAGTATATTACTGCTACGTATTTTTTAGAAATGCTTAATAAAAAAGTAATAGTGATAAATAATCCGTCAGAGATAAGAAATAATCCAGAAAAACTTTCTATATTTAAATTTAAAAATATAATTCCCCCTACACTTATCTCAGAAAATTTGAATGAAATAGAAAATTTTATAAAAAAGAATCTATTTACAATTTTGAAACCCATGTACGGTAATGGTGGTGAAGGAATAGAAAAAGTTAAAAAAGGTTCTTTGGAAAATAAAAAAATAATTCAAAAAATGATTAAAAAATATAAAGGTGCTATTATTTCTCAAAAATTCATTAAAGAGATTTGCAAGGGTGACAGAAGAATAATTTTATTAGATGGTGATTATGTAGGTTCAGTTGCAAGAATACCAAAAAAGGGTAGCATAAAAGCTAACTTTCATGCAGGTGGATCGGCAAAAAAAACTGGGCTAGTTTTTCAAGATAAAAAAATATGTAAAATACTTAGACCTTATTTAAAAAATAAAGGTTTATTTTTTACCGGAATAGATGTTATCGGAAATTATTTAACAGAGATAAATGTAACATCCCCAACGGGTATGCAAGAAATTAACAATTTGAATTCAGTTAGATTAGAAAAAATATTTTGGGATAAACTAGAAAAAAAAATTAATAGATAGTTTAGAGACGACATTTGTCGCCTCTACCTATATTATGTTATTTTATTTCAATCTGCCTTGATTTTTTTGCTTCTGGGATAATTCTTTCCAGAGAAACCTTTAAAAGACCATCTTTTAATTCAGCGCCTTTTACCTCCGTATCATCTGAAATAGTGAAAGATTTTCTAAAAAATCTTTTTGAAATACCTTGATGAATAATGTTTCCATCTTCATCTTTAGGTTCTGAATTATCTTTTACAGATCTAATTGTTAGAAGGTTATCTGCATATTCAATTGAGATATCCTTTTTATTATAACCTGCTAAAGCCACCTCAACATTATATTGATTTTCACCAGTTTTAACTATGTTGTATGGTGGATAATTTACTGATGGTGATTTAAAAAAATCATCTTCGAACATTTTTTCAAAATGATCAAAAATATTATCATAACCTACAGTAACAGGTCTTAGTTGGTTAAATATGGATAAAGCATTACTCATTTTTCCTCCTTTGTTAAGCAAGTACATTTAACAGGTCCTTATATTAAGCGACCTATAGCAATTAGATAGTAATGAAGATTAATTTTTCAAGGTGAAATCTTTTTAGATATTTTTAGTGCAAAAATATATGTTAATGCAACTTCATTAAGATAATCATATCGACCACTTGCTCCGCTGTGTCCTGCATCCATATTCATATCTAAAACAATTAAATTTTTATCGGTTTTAAAATCTCTTAATTTTGCAATCCATTTTGTCATTTCCCAGTAAGTAACTCTAGGATCCGTAATCCCTCCTGTGATTAACATGTTAGGATAGTTCTGCTTTTTAACATTATCATATGGCGAGTAGCTTTTAATATATTTAAAAGCCTCTTGGTCATTTTTCATATCTCCCCATTCAGGTATTTCTGTTACTGTTAAGGGTAAATCTTCATCTAGCATTGTATTACAAATATCTACAAATGGAACTTGAGCTATAATTCCTAAAAATAAATCAGGTCTCTCATTAGATATATAACCCATGAGCAAACCACCAGCTGACCCACCTTGAGCAATAATTTTTCCTTTAGATGTATAATTTTTTTGGCATAGATATTCAGCGCAAGAAATGAAATCTAGAAAAGTATTTTTTTTACTCATAAGCTTTCCTTTTTCGTACCACTCTTGGCCTTTCTCGCGCCCTCCCCGTATGTGCGCCACAGCATAAACAAAGCCCCGGTTAACCAAAGAAAATCGATTTGATGAAAAACTATCAGGTATAGTGATTCCATAACTTCCATAACCGTAAAGAAGCAAGGGTGCTTTACCATCTAATTTTGTATTTTTGTGATAAAAAATTGTAAGAGGTATTGCTTCTTGATCGTGACCTGCCACCATCACTCTCCTGCAAATATAGTCTTTGCTATTATGTCCTGATGGGATCTCTTGTGTTTTTCTATGAATTTTCTGTTTTAAATTACAGTCATAATCATAAATTGTTGATGGTGTGACTGGCGAACTATATGAAATTCTAATCAAATCCGTATCAAATTCATATTGTCCTGATAATGACAATTCATAAGTTTCATCATCAAATTTAATTAAATGTTCCTCTAAATTTTCTAAATTTTTGATAAGAATTTGATTAAGCCCATTAACCCTTTGTAATAAAATAAACCATTTCTTTAAGACTGTGAAATCAAGCAAAAGGTTTTTAGGGTTATATTCAATAAAATCTTTCCATTTCTCGATATTGTAATCACTTGTAATTGAAATTTTAAAGTTTTTGCACTGATCAAGGTTATTAAGAATATAAAATAAGTCATTTGCATGGTCAATTTCATATTCCTCTTTTTCTTTTCTTGCTCTAAAGCATTTAATATTTTCGAAATTTTCTATAGGACTAAACCAATATTCAGATGTTTCGTGATCCCCAGTTCTGATAAAAAAATATTTTTTGCTTTGACTGATTGAAGGGGAACAAAAATAAGCGGCATCTTTCTCCTCATATATTAACATATCATCCTTAGGATCACTTCCAATTTTATGTGCAAATATTTTATTTGGTCTGTGGTTAGTATCTAAGGCAGTATAAAAAATAATATTATTATTTGGATGCCATACAATTTCTCCAGTGGTATTTTCTATTTTTTGTGTAATAATTTTTTTGGTTGAAATCTCTTCAACACTAAGATCGTAGTATTCACTTCCATTGGTATCGACATTGTATGCCAAGTATTGATGGTTATAACTGTGACTGACAGAGTTAAGGTTAAAAAATTTAAAGCTTTTAGATTTTATGTTTGCATCGAAAATGATTTCTTCATCGTTTTTTTTATTCACTCTTAAAAACTGAGGATATTCAGAGTTTTCCATGTACTTACTATAATATGAAAACTGACCATCTTTAATTGGAACGGATGAGTCCTTATCTTTGATCCTTCCTTTTAATTCTTCGAATATTTTTTTTTTGAAAGTGTCTAAATCTCTAAACTTTACAGATTTATAATTATTTTCGTTATTTATATATTCTAATACTTCTTTATTTAATTTTGAGGGATCTTTAAGGACGGATTGCCAATCTTCTTGTTTAATCCACGCATATTCGTCAATTAATTCATCCTGATGGATATTTGTCACCTTTTTTTCTTTTCTTAATTTAGGTACTAAGTTCATTGATGAGTTTGATAATTTTAATCTTGGTTATTTTCATTATCTTATATGGTACTCTTTGGCTAATTTCCAATATGAATAAAAAAACTTTTTCAGGAATGTTTAAGTTTGGAATTATTCTTGTTTCAATAACTTCAATTATTTTACTCATTTTGGCCGGCAAATACTTATTATCTTTACCATTCTTTGCGGTTGTAGGAACAGCGTTAAAAAGAAGCATATTTAATTTTGTAAATATTATTTATTTGTATCGTTTAATTACCACTATTTTAAAAATAAAGCGTGCAAGAAGAAATAATTCATTTGGATCATCTGTAAGTGATATAAATAATGCTTATAAAATTTTAGAATTATCAAGAAATTGTAATAGACAAGATATCATCGATGCACATAAAATTAAAATTAAAAAGGCACACCCTGACAAATCAGGAAATACTGAATTAGCCAGCAAGATAAATCGCGCCAGAGATATTCTTCTTGAGATACATAAATGAAAAAAAATAGGATATTTCTAGGTGTAATTGATTATTTTTTTATTAAAAATAAAATTATTGGTTTTATTATTATTTTAATGATTGTTATGATTGTGAGTTTAATATTTGTTTTATTATGAGAATAGTAATTTTTTTATCATTTATAATTTGTGGTGTTTATATAGCCTCAGAATTTTTATTAGATAATTTCGTCAGAAATTTAGTTGAAAAAAAAAGCTCAAAAATAGTTGAGAGAAAAGTTACATTAAATAATCTTAAAATAAACTTTCTTAATAAAGAGATTATTTTAGAAGATATCAATATTGCAAACAATAATAATTTTAAAGGAAATTTATTAAAAATAAAAAAAATTAAAATATTAGTTAATGTTGATACAGCTTTTAATGAAACTGTTGAAGCAAAACTAGTTGAAATCGATGGAATAGATTTTTATTATCAAGTTTTAATTAAAGATGGAAAAATTATTGATAATTTATCTTTAATCAACCAAGCTTTAAAAAAGACTAGTCAATCTAAAACTGTATCTAAAAAAATCTATCCCAAAAAAAAAAAAGACAAGAATTTTATTATTAAAAAGTTATTTTTTTCAAATTCAAAAGCAAGAGTAATATCTGATGATCTTAAAATAAATACAAATACCAATTTAGGTGATATGGAATTTACAAATGTAGGAAACTCTAAAGACGCAAATCATTTTAAAGATATATTTGCGATGATTTTAACCAATGTTATCTCAAAAGTACAAAATGATATACTAACTCAAAAAATAAAACAAAAATTCAAAAATGAATTAAAAAATATTAAAAAGGATTTTTTAAAGGATATTTTAAAAGGGAATCAAAAAGATTTATTTAAAAAATTTGATAAACTATTGAAATAAGGTAGGAATTTATTATGAAAATTAAAAAAAACGAATTTAAAAAAAATATATTAAATCAAAAAAAACAAATTGGTATTTGGAGTTGTTTAACCAATAACACAATCGCTGAGATTATATCTGTTACAGGTTTTGATTGGTCTGTAATTGATATGGAGCATTCGCCAAATGATATTCAGGAAGTTCTAACGCAATTACAAGTCATGGAGGGTTATAATACTGAGCCAGTTGTAAGAGTACCTTGGAATGAGCCTGTAATAGTGAAAAGAATTTTAGATATGGGTGCTCAAACCATTCTTTACCCGTTTGTTCAAAATCAGAAAGAAGCAAGTGCTGCTGTAGAAGCAACCAGATATCCTCCAAAGGGTATTAGGGGAGTTATGTCAGCAGCTCGAATGAATCGATATGGACATATTGAAAACTATTATAATGAAGCTGAGAAAGAAATATGTGTTTTAATTCAATGTGAAACAAAAGAGGCAATTAAAAACATACCTAAAATTGCTTCGGTAGAAGGCATAGATGGTATTTTTATTGGCCCAAGCGACCTGTCTAGTTCAATAGGAAAAATAGGTCAATTTGAAGATACAGAGGTTCAGGATCTAATTAACGAGGGCTTAGATCTTTGCATTGAATCAGGAAAACCAGCAGGAATTCTTACAGGCAAAAAAGACTATGCAAAAAAATATATCAAAGATGGATATACATTTGTGGCTATAAATAGTGACACAAATCTTTTTGCAAGAGGTGCTGAAGATCTTTTAAAAGAGTTTAAATAAAAATAAAAAAATTAATGCCCAAAAAAAAAAAAAAGAAAAAGGTATTAAAAAAAAAGAATAATACTAGCATTAAAAAAAGTTTGGTTAATAAAAGAAATAAAAAAAAAAACAAAGAAATTCAAAAAAAACTTTCGAAAAAGGTTAAAAAAAAGAATTTAAGAAGAAAAAAAATAAAAAAATTAAAAAAAAAAACTAAATAAACCTTTTTTCTTAGAAAAGGTAAAAAACAAATTTGAAGATTATGTAAAAAGAATAAAAATAAAAATTTATGTTTATCTCACAAAACTTCAAATTAAAAAAACCAAAGAAGATATTATTAAACTAGAAAAACTAATAAAAAGAGAACAAAGGTTTACGGAGCAAAAAATTAAAAGCAGAGATAATTTCCGACTACAGCTAGTAAGAGATATAAAAGCAGAAGAGAGACAAAAAATATACAGATTAAAAGATCATTTATGGAAACTTGGAGATCGTTTTTCAAATATACGAGAAAGATATAAGGAGTATCGCCAAGGTATTAGAAATAAACAGCTTGCTGAGTTGGCAATAAGAAGACAAAATCGTGAACAAGCTAGGATTGTATTAGAAGCAGAAAAAGCTGAGAATAGTTTAAAACAAGAGCTAGTTGAGAGATTAGAGCGCTTTTCTCGAAATATGAAATCTATAGTTTTTCAAATTAATAAAAAATATATAACTAAAAAAAGACCTCCTTTAAGGTTTATAGACAACATTTCTGAAAATGGTGAATGCTTGATCAAGAATGATGATGCTCCAACTGACAAAGATTATTTAATTTTATTGTATGTTGAGGGAGAAGATGTTTCACAACGTTTAAATAATCCAATTTGTTTAGATGACAAAACTGATATTAGTCATACAAAAAATTTTCAACCAAAAAATATATTTGAAGCTTCAGATTATATTATTGAGAGATTAGCAATAATGTTTGATAAAGAGAGAAAATTAAAAAAGTGAATTACCGTACTGTGGCTTTAACAGTCCCAATTGATTTTATTTGCCCCTCAAATAAACCCTTCTTGAGTATTGGGACAACACCTACTGTAGAACCTGTAAATACGTAAAAATTTTTATTAATATTAATCTTATCTTTTTTTAATTTATTAATGAGCCATACACAAGATTTGATAGGAGAGTCATAAACCACCTTTGTGTTACCATTTACTATTTGCCCACTTTTACTATTCAAAAGTTTAGTAACTAAATTATTAAATTTTAAATTTTTAAATTTCTTTTTTTTACCTATTATAAATTTAACATTACATCCAAAATCTGCTATTAAATCACCAAGGCATGTGACGCCTTTTTTTTTCTGTCTGTAACCAACAAGTTCAATACATGGTCCCATACTATTAATATATTTTTTAATATTTTCTGTAGTAATTATAGATTTCGATTTCAAAATTTTTTTATCTAGGATATAAAAAACTTCAAGTTCAATACCAAACGTATTTTTAGAAAGTTTAACCTTGGAATTTGTCTTGACAAGATTTTTATCAAAAATAGATGCATAAAATGGCTCTTTTTCCTTCCACTTTTTGAGCATCGCCATGCCAGTCGCACCAGCTTTAAAACCAATTATAGGATTTTTGATTAATTTTTCAGAAGCTACTCTTAGAAGATTTGCATTTTTAGTATTTGTACAAAATTTTTTTGGTAATGGCGCAATTAGAGTATTTGTATTAAATGCTTTCGCTAACTTTTTTGATAATTGGCTGATTTCTTTTTGCATTTTTATATTATTAAGCTTGATTAGATTTTAAATCAATTACTTTTTTAATTTTGATTTGTTCCTCTTACTTAATTTTGCTTTCTTATTAAATTTTCGATCTTTTTTAGATTTACCTGAATAACGTTTACTCATTAATTTCTGAAATTAGTAAATTCAACAGGCTGTCCAATATCGACATCTTTAATGAGTAGTATAGCTTCTTGTAATTCATCCTTTTTTTTTCCATCAACACGTAATTCATTGCCTTGAATTTTTATTTGAATTTTAATTTTAGTTTTTTTAATTTCAGAAATAATTTTTTTTGCAGCTTCTTGTGATATCCCTTCTTTAATTTTAATTATTTGCCTTTTAGATGCTCCTGTAGCCTCTACAGCTTCTTGTATATTGAAAATTCTAGGATCTATTTTCCTTTTTATCAAGTGCCCTTTAAGCAAATCATTAACTTGTTTTAACTTTAAATCATCGGGTGCAAGAATAGTTATACTTTGTTCTTTTTGATTAGCTTCAATAACAATGTGCAACCCTTTGAAATCAAACCTAGTTGAAATCTCTCGATTACAGTTTGAAATTGCATTAATTAACTCTTGATGATTTACTTTACTTATAACGTCAAATGAGGGCATATAGACTTATAATATAATATAATTATATAAAAATATATTATGAAAAAAAAATATGATTTTATTGTGATAGGCGCTGGCTCTGGAGGAGTAAGATTCGCAAGATTAATAGCAAATTATGGTAAAAAAGTTTGTATTTTAGAGAATAGTCGGGTTGGAGGAACATGTGTTATCAGGGGATGTGTTCCAAAAAAATTATATGTATATGCATCAAATTTTAACGATCATCTAGCTGATGCAAAAGCTTTTGGATGGAGTGTCAGTTCATCAAGACACACCTGGAAAAATTTAGTTGAAAAAAAAAATAAAGAAATTTTAAGGTTAAATGAAATTTATATTAAAAATTTAAAAAAAAACGGAGTTGAAATAATTCAGGATCATGCCTCATTTATTTCCTCAAAGAGTATTTTCTTAAAAAAAAGAAAAAAAAATATTTATGGAGAAAAAATTGTAATAGCAACAGGTTCAACACCAAATTATCCTAGTATATCTGGATCAGAACATGGAATAAGTTCAGATCAGTTTTTTGAATTAAAAAAAATTCCAAAAAAAATTTCAATAGTTGGAAGTGGTTATATCGCTGTAGAATTTGCATTTTTATTAAAAAATCTGAATTATGATGTAAATTTAATTTTTAGAAAAAAAACTATTTTAAATGAGTTTGATGATGATATCGGAAAAAGAATTTTTAATTATGCTGAAAAAAAAGGTATAAAACTTTTCAGCGAAACATCTTTAAGAAAAATAAAAAAAAAGGGTAATAAAATAACTATACTTACTAATAATAAAACTATTAATACAGAGCTTCTAATTTATGCTATTGGCAGGACTCCAAATACTAAAAGTTTAAATTTAATAAAAACTAAAGTTAAGCTTGATAAAAATTATGCTATTAAAGTTGATAAAAACTCAAGATCAAATGATAAATCTATTTTTGCAATTGGTGATGTCACTAATCGCAAGAATCTTACACCAGTTGCAATCAGAGAAGCTATGATTTTATGTGATTATTTAAATAATAATAAGAATAATTTAAAATTAAATTATAATAAAGTGGCTTCAGCAATCTTTACGCAGCCAGAGGTTGGTTCTATTGGATATGGAGAAAATGATCTTAAAAAAATGAAGATCAAATATAAAGTTTTAATTACAGAATTCAGTCCACTGAAATATTCTTTCTATAAAAAGAAAAAAGGGAAAGTATTTATTAAAATAATGTATAGCCCAAAATCAGAAAAGGTTTTAGGAATAATTTATATTGGAGAAAGTGCAGCAGAGATTATTCAATCTCTAGCTATTTCATTTCAAAAGAATTTATATTTAGATGATTTAAGACAAACGATTCCTGTTCATCCAACATCATCAGAAGAGTTGGTAACCATTATTTAGTTATTTAAAATATCATTGCAAGTTTCGTGTAAAATTGAATGTAAATTAACTAATTTTTCGAAACTTTGGTTATAGCCTCCTCCAAGAACGCCACACAAAGGAATTTTTTTCTTAAAGAAATTATTTATTACTAACTTTTCTCTTTGCCTTATACCATTTTCACTTATTTTCAATTTGCCTAATCGATCTTGATAATGGACATCTACTCCAGCCACATAAAAAACAAAGCTGAAATTTTGATTTTCAATTTTCTTTAACACATGACTTATAACATTGATGTATTCATCATCAGCTATTCCATCGTCTAATTCAATATCAATATTACTAATCTGTTTCTTTGAAGGATAGTTTTTTTTTGAGTGAACACTTACAGTAAATATACTATCGTCATTTTCAAATATTTTTGCAGTACCATCTCCTTGGTGAACATCTAAATCTAAAATTAAAATTTTTTTATAACTATATTTTTTTTTTTAAATATTTAGCTGCAACTGCCACATCATTAAAAACACAATAACCATTTCCTTGATCTGAGAACGCATGATGAGATCCACCTGCAGTATTGCATGCAAGCTTTTTTTTTACTGCCAGTTTTGAAGCTAGAACAGTTCCACCAGTAGCAACAAATGATCTTCTCCTTACACTTTTTACTAATGGGAAACCTAACCTCCTTACTTCTTCTTTATTTAATGTTAAATGATTAATTTTATTAATATATGCTTCATCATGAACATCTGATAAAGTTGAAATAGATACTTCGGATGGCTCAAATATATTTGCATCATTAGCAATATTTTTATTTTTTAATATTTTTATTAGTTCACCAAATTTATTAATAGGAAAACGATGATCATCACCAATTTGTGCAACGTAATCAGGGTGATTAACAATAGGAACATTCATAATTTAGCTTGATCTATTAAATACTCAGCAAATGCAAAAGATGCTGTCCATGCAGGACTAATTGCATTAAGCACATGTGTAGTATAATTTTGATTAATAACAACAAAATCGTTGACTAAACTTTTACTCTTAGGATCGAAGATTTGGGAACGTATACCAATTTTTTGGTTTGATAATTCCAGTTCATCAGCTCTAATATTTTTAAACATTTTTTTTATTTCATTAAAAAAACCTTGTTTTGTCAACAACGATAATTCTCGTACAGACAATGATCGTAATTTATTTTCATTAAAAATAATTTTTTTACTAAAATTTAAAAAAATACTTAAACTTTCACTAACACTTTCTCCAAAAAAACCTTTGTACTGTTCCCGTCCAAAAACAGGTGTAGAACTTGGACCTATATAAAAGTCACCATAACGATTATGCGAAGAGTGCAAACCTAAAAAGGGGTACCTAAGATCAGGAATTGGATATATCAAATGATTAAGTTTAAAATTTTCATTTTTAATTTTCCAATATTTTCCCTTAAAAGGCAAAAAACTGTACCTAAATCTTAAATTAGATTTTTTAGCAACCTCATCTGCAAATTGACCAGCACAATTAAAAATTTGTCCAGCTACAATAGCGTAATCTTTAGTAATTAGTTTATTTTCAATAATTTTTAGAATTTTGGTATTGTATTGTAAATCAACATGCATTTTTTTAAGATTTTTAATTAAGGAACTTGACACTTCTTTGGGATCAGCAACTGCAGTAACTGGAACATGCAATCCATAGTCAAATTGACAATTTACATTTGGTTCTAATTTTTCAATCTCATTATTTTTAATTTTATGAATTTCTACCCCATTATTTTTTGCTCTTTTAAAAAGATTTTCTAAATTTGAATAAGAAAATTTCGAGGTAGGTATTAGTAGTTTGCCACATTCATCAATCCATAATTTCTCGGTTTTTACATACTCTTTGAGTTCTTTTACACCATTGGTACAAAGATTTGCCCTTAAGGATCCTGGTTCATAATAAATACCGCTATGCAAAACACCACTGTTTCGTCCAGATCCGTGAGAAATAGAATCGGATTCTTTTTCAATAATTAAAACCTTTGAATTTTTAAATTTCTGTTTGAGCTTAAAAGCAAGGGTTAAGCCAATAATTCCACTTCCAATAATTGCAAAATCGTATTTCATTAATATTTAAAAAAATGTAAAATATCTTTATGAATATTTTTAGAAAATTAACAATATTATGTTTATTTTTTTTTATAAATCAATGTAATTACGTTGACAAAGAGATTTCTGGATCTCAAAACAAAGAAAAAAAAATTCTTGAAGAATACTTAGGAAAAAAAAGTTCTTCTTTAAAGTCAAAGCTAGGTGAGCCATCAAAAATCATATTTGCATCACCTTATAAAATTTATGTTTATAAAAAAAGTCAGTTGATAATCACATGTGAGAGAAGATTTTATATCAACCCCAAAAAAGATATTATTGAGAAGTTTGATAGTCAAAATTGCATTAATAAGTGATAAATAAATCATATATAAATACAGTCAAAGAGACAGCAGATAAAATTATTTTTTTAAAAAAAAATAAAGAAAATATTTTTTGCTTGATATCAGGGGCACAAGGATCTGGTAAAACTACATTTGCATTACATGTGAAAAACATTTTAAAAAAAAAAAAATTAAAAGTTTTACTATTGTCAATTGATAATTTTTACTTAGACAAAAGAGAAAGAGTAAAACTTTCTAGTAAAATTTCAAATTTATTTTTAACAAGAGGTGTTCCAGGAACGCACAACTTAAAGTTATTAAAAGAAATTTTAAAAGAATTTAAATCTAACAAAAAGAAAAAATTCAAATTACCTTTATTTTCAAAAGGTCATGATGATGTTTTACAATCAAAATTTGTAAATATATACTTCCCATATGATATATTTTTGTTAGAGGGATGGTGCGCTGGTTATCAGGGATGTAATGATCAGAAGTTAAAAAAACCAATCAATAACATGGAAAAATATTTAGATAAAAGTTTAAAATGGAGAAGTTATGCAAATAAGATGAGCAAGAAATATTTTTTGTACATTTACAGTAAATCAGATTTTTCAATTTTTTTAAAAATTCCTTCTTTTAATCAAGTTTTTAATTGGAGAAAACAGCAAGAGCAAGAATTACCCAAGAAATTAAGAATGGATGATTATCAACTCAGAAAATTTATAAGTTTTTATCAAAGAATTACCATGGATTTATTAAGAAATTATAAGAAAACCTTTAAGAGTTATATTTCAATAGATTTAAAACATAATTTTGGAAAATTAAAATTATTAAAATGAGATTTGTTTTTTTACTTTTTTTAATTTTTTTAATGACTGTAAAAACTTACGCAGATGAGTGTAATCGAATACCAATAAAAGGATCTAAAAATTTTATTATAGGTTATGGAAGTTTAATGGAAAAAAATTCTAGGACTAGAACGAATAAAGAAGCAATGAATGTTAAACCGTTATTAATTAAGAATTTTCAAAGAGAGTGGGGACACAGAAGTTCAAGATATAAAATTACTTTTTTGACTATATCTAGAAAAATTGGATCGTCAGTAAATGCTGTCTATTATCCGTTAAATATTAAATCTATTAAAAAATTAGACAAAAGGGAAAAGGGTTATTGCAGATATAGAGTAAAATTTAATGAACTTGAGTTTTTTGGCGAAAAAATAAGTGGTAAAAATAAAAATTTCTGGGTCTATACAGCAAAAAGAAATAATATTATCCAACCTGATAATGATCATCCAATAGTTCAATCTTATGTGGACATTTTTCTAAATGGTTGTTTTCAAATACAGGACAAATTTAAAATTAATAATTTTTCTAAATTATGTGTTGAAACGACAAAAGGATGGTCTAGAAATTGGGTCAATGACAGAATTCATCCTAGAAGGCCTTTTTTAATTCCAAATTTTTACAGGATAGATAGTTTGTTATCTCAAAAATTCACGTATTACCTTATTAATAAAATAGAATAATTAGAATTTAAAATATTATGTATTAGTAATAAAGGTTATGTTGAATAGATAATGAAATTTTTTGTAATATCTAGTAAAAAATCACCTCACAGGCGAATCATTGCATGTAAGATAAAGAAGATTATTTTATGATAAATGCTAAATTTATAAAAAAAATAAACAACTTCTTGATTTGGATAGATAAAAATTATAAAAGAGTTTTGTCGATTTGAAGCAGCTTGCGGACTAAGATACAGCTAAAGCGTACCTCCCAAAAGCCTAGATACTCATTGACAACAAATGAATAACTAAGGAGCAATAATGACAACAAAAAGTACAAATCCAGAGACTATCGGTCTTCATGGTGGAACATTTAGACGTGACGAAAGTCAAACCTCTGTAGCAGTTCCAATACACCAAACTACATCTTATCAGTTTAATTCAGCAGAACATGCTGAAAAACTTTTTGGGTTGAAAGAGTTTGGTAATATTTATACGAGAATAATGAACCCAACGACAAATACGTTGGAGGAAAGGGTTGCAGCATTAGAAGGTGGAGCCGCTGGTTTATGTGTAAGTTCAGGACAGGCAGCGTCTGCATTCGTTGTTCAAAATTTGTGTAGTACTGGGGACAATATTGTATCATCCACAGATTTATATGGTGGAACTGTAAATTTATTTACTAATACTTTTAAATCTATGGGTGTCGAAGTAAGATATGCGGATCCATCTGACCCTAAAAACTTCGAAAAGTTAATAGACGATAAAACTCGATTATTTTATGCAGAAGTTTTACCAAATCCATCCTTAAGAGTTTTTCCAATTAAGGAAGTTGCAGATATAGGAAGACCGCATGGAATTCCTTTAATCGTAGATAACACTGCATGCCCAGTAATTTGTAAGCCAATTGAGCATGGGGCAGCTATAGTAATGCACTCGTTAACTAAATTTATCGGTGGTCATGGTAATAGTATTGGTGGGATAATAGTTGATTCTGGAAATTTTGATTGGTCAGTTAATAAAGAGAGGCAACCAAATATCTGGCAGCCAGACCCATCATATCATGGTGCAGTTTGGGGTGATGTAGTTCCTCAATTAACAGGAGCAAACATACCATACATAATAAGAGCTAGAGTAGTCCTGCTTAGAGATATGGGCTCTGCAATTAGTCCGTTTAATTCGTTTCAGATTATTCAAGGTTTGGAAACTGTAGCTTTACGAATGAAACAGCATTGTGAAAATGCCGAAAAAGTAAAAAAGTTTTTACAAAAGCATTCAAAGGTAGAAAAAGTTATTTACTCTACTCTTCATGACGGAGAGATTGGCGATAGAGCTAAAAGATACTTAAAGGGTGGATATGGAGCTTTAATGGGTATTGAGTTAAAAGGTGGATTAGAGGCCGGTAAAAAGTTTATTGATAGCCTCAAGATGTTATATCATGTCGCGAATATCGGTGATGCGAGATCATTAGCAATACATCCTGCGAGTACAACGCACTCTCAATTAAATGATAAAGATATGGCAGCCGCAGGTGTTACACCTGGTTACGTGCGATTATCAATCGGCATTGAACATTCCGACGACATTATTGCTGATTTAGATCAAGCGTTGAATGCATAAATTTGATTATTTTTAAAAAGGCCGTAATATTACCTACGGCCTTTTTATATGAATAAAAGTAATTTAGCAGTAATAGCTGGTGGAACAGGAGCAATAGGAAAAGCTATTGCCGATCAGTTTAACCAAATCGGTTTTTCAGATATAATAAAAATTGGAACTAAAACATCGCCAGCAATTGATTTTAACGATGAAAACACAATTTTAGAGACAGCTGAATATATTAAAAAAAAAAATAAACCAATTTCAATTTTTTTTGATGCAACCGGAATTTTACATCACAACAATTCTATGCCAGAAAAAACGTTTAAAACTATTGAATTTGAATTTACTAAAAAAAATTTTTTGATAAATGCAATAGGACCTGCTCTTTTAATCAAACATTTTGCTCCATTATTAGATAAAGAAGAAAAATCTGTTTTTGCATCATTATCTGCAAAGGTGGGCTCTATAAGTGATAATGGCTATGGAGGTTGGTATTCTTATCGTGCTTCAAAGGCTGCCTTAAATCAATTGATCAAAACTGCATCAATTGAAATGAAAGTAAAAAATAAAAAAGCAATTATTGTTGCTTTCCATCCTGGGACTGTCAAATCGCATTTGTCAGAACCTTTTCAGAAAACAAATCTCAAAATTCAAAATCCTGAGGAATCTACAAAACATTTAATTAAAATTATAAATTCGATTGATCAATCTCAAACCGGAAAATTTTTTAATTGGGATGGATCCGAGATAAATTGGTAAATTATGGTGATTTTGAGATTAATTTTAATAATAGTTTTATTTTTTATGTCTTCTGGCAGTTTTGCAGAAAATCGTCTTGAGCCTAAAGATATTAAAAAATTAACAGATTTGGGTTATAATAAAAAAGATGCATATGCAGACGATTATTCTAAATCAAAAGCATATTGGTTTAAATTAGAGGAGCACTTAGAAATTAAACCAAAATATCTTGCATTACTGTCGCAAAAGATGACAGTCAATGGAAAAGAAACTGTCAAACAGCATATTTATAATAGCAAGCACCATTTTTTTGGAGATAAGAAATCAAAATGTATTGGAAAAAAAGGGCTTGCTGTTGGTCCATTAAACTTGAAAAAATGTAAATTTTTAAAACCTAAAGTAATTGATGATACTCAATTGATTAAAAGCACATTTGCAAATATGGCCCTTGATCATTGCAATGAAACTAAAACCAAAAACTTGAAGACAGAGGGTGGAAAAATATTAACCATAAAAGATGCAAAAAAATGTTCAATAAAATTTATTAATTTTTCAAAATATGAATTTACTAAAGTTTTAAAAGAGGTTGGTAAAAGCGAAGACAAACCAAAAAAACAAAAAATAACATCTAGTAAAAATCTTGACTTAGAAAAATATAAAAAACAATGTAGTGATTTGGGTTTTAAGCCAAGAACTGAAAAATTTGGAGAGTGTGTTTTAAGGTTACTTGAGGCGTCTAATTAATTATTTGCAATGTAATTTTTTAGTTCAGAATATTCTTCACATTGACAATTTCTTAGCTTTGATAAGAGAAGAATGGCTTTGTCTTTTCTCTTTGTATCCACATAAAGCTCTCCTAAATATTCTAGTGCTCCATTATGTTTAGGATCGATGTCGAGAGCTTTATTATAAAAAGCTTCTGCCTTTGCAAGTTTACCATTTTTTCTAAGTGCAAAAGCATATTCATTTAATATATCAGGATCTTTTTGGTATTTTTTTTTATCTAATATTTTTTCTAAAATTATGATAGCTTTAGAATAATCTTCTTTTTTAATCAATTTTACAGCATTTTTGTATGCTCTAGGCTTTGCGATTGTATTATCATCATCACTTCCAGCAGCAAAAACATCTAGCGACAAAAAAAACATTAGAAATATAGTTAAAAAAGTTTTCATAAAAGTATATTTATATTAAAAAATAATCATGGAAAGTATTTATAAGTCAGATGTTGTAATAGTTGGATCAGGAATCTCTGGTTTAATGACTGCTGTGTCACTTTATCCAAGAAAAGTAACACTTGTTACAAAAAGAAAATTAGGTGAAATGTCATCAAGTGCATGGGCGCAAGGTGGAATAGCTGCCGCTGTTACAAAACAAGATAGCCCACAGAAACATTTTGAGGATACTATTAAAGCAAGTTCTGGTCTAAGCGATGAAAATGCTGTCAAAACTATTACCGGGGAAGCTTTAGATGTAGTTAAATTTTTAGAAAAAATTGGCGTAAATTTTGACAAAAGAGACAATGAGTTTTCCCTATCCAAGGAAGCTGCACATTCTTATCGAAGAGTTCTCAAAATTAATGGAGATCAATCAGGTAAATATTTGGTTGATCATTTAATTAATTATGCAAAGCAACAGGAACACATTACTTTCGTTGAAGACGTTTCAATAGATCATATTATTCAAAAAGAAAATCGGTGTCATGGTATAATGGGGCATATACATAAAAACGAGGTCGTAGAAAATTTTGTTTTTTTTCAATCTCCAAACGTAATTTTAGCAACTGGCGGTTTAGGAAGCATTTATGCTCACACAACAAATCCAAGAGATGTTTATGGCGAAGCTATAGCAATGGCAGCAAAAGCAAATGCTGAATTAGTTGATTTAGAATTTGTTCAATTTCATCCTACTGCATTGGATGTTGGGTTAGATCCAGCTCCACTTTTAACAGAGGCAATAAGAGGTGAAAGTGCCTTTATTGTAGACGAGAATAATGAAAGATTTTTATATAAAGATGATCGCTTAGGAGAAATGGCACCAAGAGATGTAGTATCAAGATCTATTCATAAACATAAATTAAAAGGACATTCAACTTTTTTAGATTGTAGGCATTTTAAAATTAATTTTGAAAGAATGTTTCCAACAGCATCAAAATATTTAAAGCAAGCATCAATACATCCTTCTAAAGATCTAATACCAATTATACCAGCTGCACATTATCATATGGGTGGAATTAAGGTTGATATAAATGGCATGACTAGTGTCGATGGACTGTGGGCTTGCGGTGAATGCAGCTCAACCGGTGCGCATGGGGCTAATCGTTTAGCAAGCAATTCATTATTAGAAGCATTTGTTTTTTCAAAAAGAATAGCCGATAAGATAAATTCAGAAGCCCCTAAAAAAAGTCACAATTTAATAAATATTGAAAATTATATTCCCAAAGAAAAGACTATAAGTAAAATAAGAGCAAAAAAATACATATGGCAATTACGCTCAACAATGAACAAGTTTGTTGGCGTAGATAGAAATCAGTCAACTTTAGATCAAGCGTTTGTAGAATTTTTTAGAATAGAGAGGGAGACCAAAAGGCTCTCAGCAAAATTAAAAGATATGTTGTTAGTTTCAAAATTAATAACTTTTGCTGCAATTCAGAGAAAAGAAAGCCGTGGAACACATTTTAGATCAGATTATCCATATAAAGACAAAAAATTGTTAAAAAGAAATGTTTTTAATCAAAATGATTTATTTGATTACATTGATAAAAAATTTAAAAAAGTAATATAATTAAATGAATAGAATAGTTTATCTTAACGGAGAATATATTGATGAGGCCAAAGCTAAAGTTTCTATTTTTGATCGAGCTTTATTATTTAGTGATGCACTGTATGAAGTTACATCTGTTTTAGATGGGAAGTTAATAGATTTTGATAATCATATGAAAAGATTAGATCGTTCTATGTCTGAATTAAAATATCCAAGAACGCTTAAACATGATGAAATAAAGCTTTTCCATAAAGAACTTGTCAAAAAAAATAACTTGGTTGAAGGGACAGTATATCTTCAGGTATCAAGAGGTGTTGCAGAGAGAAGCTTTGATTTTCCAAATTCTAATAATGATTTTACAGTAACAGCTTTTACTCAAGAAAAAGATCTTATAAATAACAAAAGTGCTTCAGAGGGCATTAGTGTAATGACAATAGAGGATAACAGATGGGGAAGATGTGATATTAAAACAGTACAATTATTATATCCATCTTTTGCAAAATATACTGCAGCTGAGGAGGGTTTTGATGATGCCTGGATGGTAAGAAGCGGCTATGTCACAGAAGGTACTTCAAATAATGCTTGGATAATAAAAAATGGAACTGTAATTACAAGACAAGCCGATAATCTGATATTAAAAGGAATTACTAGAGAAGCGGTTGCAGAATGTGCAAAAGAGTTAAATTATAAGATTGATTATAATAATTTTACCGTAAACGAAGCTCAAAATGCATCAGAGGCCTTCATAACCAGTGCCACAACTTTTGTTACTCCAGTCATAAAGATCAATAATGCAATAATATCTGATGGTATTCCAGGTAAGTTCACTCAACTTTTAAGAGAGAAATATATCGAAAAAGCAAGAAAAATAGCTATTTAAGAATTTGTTAGACTCGCTTTGAGGGAAATAGTGGGATTTTGTTATTAAAATTCAACGAATAGTATTACAGAAATACTGTGTGCTTGAGTTTACTCACTTTTTTGTCCCCTGTTAGTTAAATTTAAGCACACCTAAAACATACCATAACTGCATTTCTATCATTACTATTTTAGATATCTAATATTTGTAAACCTGATCGGCTTCATTAACACTTTAGTCTTACTTATTAACTATCTAAAAAGCGCATAACAATAATAAAAGGAGAATAAAATGAAAAAATTAGGTCACTGCTTATCTTTTGCGATATTAGCTTTGATATTACTAATTGAACCCAGTTTTTCAGCAGAGAGCAAAGTTGGCGCTGAAACACAATATGTTTTTAATACATTGTTATTTTTAATATGCGGTTTTCTAGTAATGTTTATGGCCCCAGGTTTTGCAATGTTAGAGTCTGGAATGGTATCGTCCAAAAGTGTGGCATCAATAGCAACAAAAAATATAGGATTGTTTTCTATTGCTGGAATTATGTTTTGGTTAGGTGGATATAACCTAGCTTATGGTATACCTGAAGGTGGTTATATCGGATCATTCCTTCCATGGAGCGATGGTTCAAAACTTGAAACAGGTTATTCAGACGGATCAGATTGGTTCTTTCAAATGGTTTTCTGCGCAACTACTGTTTCAATAGTTT
>MDTB01155293.1_pt1 | contig 35913 bp, 37 predicted proteins | sample 811161 | NCBI WGS metagenome assembly MDTB01 (sample SAMN05326650, study PRJNA326480) | marine metagenome | isolation source: seawater | place: Mediterranean Sea | collected 2009 | reverse complement strand
GCATTCACTGTCCAATCAACAGAACCTGAAGAAGATATTTTTTTAACAGTAATATCATAATCTTCGGAATAAGCATAATAAATATTTTCATCATCTCCATAAACCATATCAAATCCTTGCTTAGAGGTAGCAGGATCTGCAACAGCAACAGCTGGTCCAGAGGCACTTAAATCTAAATTTAGTAATTGAAAATAGAGATTTTCGTTAGGAGATTCTTCAACTTTAAAACTTAAAAATATCTTATCGCCAGCAAGAATGACTTTTGGGATTTCTTGAGCTAAGCCTAAAGTTGTTAGCGGCTGTCCATTAATTGAAGAGTTTGAAAAATAATCACTACCTGTACCATCAAAAGATGATGAAATTTTAGTACCATAAATTTTTGACTCTCCAAAACGATTATCCTGCCAATATACTAATGCCTCATCATTTTCTAAATATACTGCACCATGCTCATAGGGTTCATTTGCTGCATCAGTTGATATACCAAAAAAACTTTCTTGTCCATTAGAAGCAAGAGTCGTTCCTGAAGACTGCAAACCTTGTATATAAACTCCATAACTTCCACCAGATCTTTGATCACCCCAAACAATTAAGGCTCCTCCTGAACCATCATTTCTAACAAGAGGATTAAATTGCAAATTATCAGCATTTGAGATAAGAATTCCATTATCATCATGCGAGAACACGCTACTAGAATTAATGTGCTGGGCATAAATATCAATTCCTGAAATATCTGAATTTCTAGAATCCTCCCAAACAAAGTAGACGCCACCATTACCATCTGAAGTTAATCTTGGTTGCGCTTGACCTCCATCTGCATTCGAAATAGCAAATCCATTATCCCATTCGGTAACTCCATTAGAACTAATCTTTTGTGCATAAATATCTGATGTGAAACCATTTCTACGATCTTCCCATACAACATACGCAACACCATTATCACCTTTTACCCTGGGCTTAATAACTTCCCACTCTCCCTGACAAGCTGATACACCATTATCGGATAAAGTAGAACTCCCATTACCATCTAATATTTGATAATATGCATCCGTATAACCATTTCTAGCATCTTCCCATACAATAATTGTATTATCTCCACTAAAGTTTGAGACTCTTGGAGAAGTTTGATCTCCATTGGCATTTGAAACTAAAACTCCTCCATTTCCCCACTCAGTAACAATTGTTGAGCCACTAACACTAATTCTTTGAGCATATAAATCTTCATCTGAATTTCTATCATCACTCCAAACCAAAACAGCTTCACCGCTACCTCCAGTATTCAAGCTCGGATTGGATCTATAGGATGAATATGTGATGACGGGTATTCCATCTCCTGATGCTAAAGCTCCAGAATTAGTTAGGTGCGTTGCATAAACATCACCATAGGAGCTTGATGCACTATCCTTCCAAATAACATATGCACCACCTTCTCCATCACTACAGATATTAGGAGAAGCTTGTTTTCCCGGCCTATTTGTTAACGCAATTCCTGTAGAAGCCCAGCCCAAACTTCCGTCACTAAGTATGTGTTGGGCATATACATCACCTTCAGCATCACTTTCATCTTTGTAATCCATCCAAATTATATACGCTCCACCACTACCATCAGTGACAAGCTGCGGATCCTCTTGTCGGCCACTTGAAGTTACAGCAACAACCCCATATTCACCCCAAAGGTTATTACCATTAGAATCTACTTTTTGAGCAATAACATCTCTAACTCCATTTCTACAATCAGACCATGCATAGATCATGCTTCCATCAGAATTAGCATCCCCAGTACGCTGCCATTCGATATGAAGGCCTTGCCTTATTGAGGCCCCATCGTCTTGCCAATTAAATTGACCAAAGCTTAAATTAAATAAAATATATAAATATAAAGAAAATCTCATTTTAAGTACCTGTTTTATTAATAATAATAGTTTGAATTTGTATTTCTCGTCAAAGAAACATTAATAAATTTAATTAAAAAATATTAATTATCCTAAAAGACGTTTTTATCAGTTTGTAACAATTTAATCAAGAATAAAAATTTCTATTCCATCTTCTGTTCCAACATAAATATTTTTATCTTTAATCTTAATTGAATTAGCATAATTAGTAGCAAGTCTTCCTTCTAATACAAAAGAATCATTCCCTTCAATTGAATAAATCAAAACACCATCGTGACCAACTGCCAAACCTATAAATCTATCTGAAGAATAAACATCATTAACCGTATAGCCTTTTGCAATTGATTTTTGAAAAATAATAGTTCCATCCGAATTAATTTTCGTTAACAGCAAACCATTACTATTTGATAAACCTGTTAAAATTAAATGATTTTGAGAATACACTGAATTAACCTCACCTAATACATCAAACTCAATTAACGGGTTGAGATCTAAACCTCCCTCAGGCTCATAAATACCTCCATAGCCTCCTTCCCAAGATTCACCCTCGCATTTTTCCTTTTCATAAGAACTAGGAAAGCTTTCAATTTCTTGATAACTTTTTGATGGAATTGAGATTTTAGTCGTATTTGGAATAGTAAATTGATACCTTGCTATATCATATTGAGTTTTAAAATAAAAATAAAATAACTCATTATTTTTTTCAATCCACAATTGATTATTTATTCCTAAAGTATTATCATTGCTATAAACCATTTCAATCAGAGTGTCGTCGGGTTTATAAAACTGAATATCTTGAAGAGTATCAGGGATTGATCCTAGATCTAAAACCATTAAAAGTCGATCAGAATCGGAGTCTACATCTGACTTAATACTTCTATCGTCCCATGGCCAGCCAGATATAACACCATTGGGAGAAATATCAATATGAAACGAATTGTCAGTAGATTCACTAGAAATTTTTTCATAACATTGCCTTTGAATTAGCTGTTTATATACTTTTACACCTGATTCTCCTAAACCGAGTGTTAACAGCCCATCATTAGAAAAGTGAATAGTTTTAGCTTCGTCACTTTCATTTGAAAAATATTCACAAACATTGGGATTAGAATTTATTGATTCTGGGAATTGAGAAAAAACTTCTAGATTTAAGGAAATTATAGATTGAGAATATGGTATCACATCATATTCAGTACCCATATTAGTATCTACTAAATTAAACATTCTCAAATAGGAACCTTGAGGATCTAAAGTAAAATCAGACCAAGCAGTTCCAACACATTGCTCTTTACTGCTTATAAAATCACCTCCCAAATAGTACATTAGAGAGCCATCTAAACGAGTAATAAATATTTTATCATATTTATCCATTAAAGCAATAAGAGGTGGTGAATTTGATATTCGAATTTTACTGATTTGCTCATTACCTGCACTTGGATCTAAATTATTACCATGATATTTTTGCTGAGGATTAAAGCGTCCTAATGAATCATAAATATCAAAAATCATAAAGCCATTAAAGTTAACTGCTGCAACTATTAAAGAATCGCTAACATCTAAATCTAAACATTCACCAAATGTGTTTAAAGGACCAATGTGATTAACTATTTCAATACCTTCAGGGTTAGAGGGCATTCTACAGCTAAGAATTAAAAGTGTAATACTTACAATAAATAGATTTCTTGTCGTCATAATTAACCTTAATATAAAATATCTGTTATAAATTTATATGAGAATTCTAGCCAAAATTCATGCTTCGAATAACTTTTAATATCGTCAACCCATTCAAAGTCACCATATAGTTTTGAACTTGCCTCTCTAAATCGAAATTGGTATAAAGTACTAAATCCATAAAACTCACTTAAATTCCAATCCATTTTTACTTTCATTTTTCCATCTAAATAATATTTCCAATTATCAAAAATATAATTTTCTGATTCTAGAGAATAATATCTTTGCTCAAACTGAACAGATATAAGGAAATTTTTTATTAGTTGATTTTTTATTTGCCAAAGCAAGTCACCCCTCAATTTATCAAAAGTAAACGACCTATTTAAGGAAGTACTTAGAAGACCTGAGCCATAACTTATATTTTTAGCATGTCCATTGGATATTTCAAATTTAAACCTACTTTTATTTTTTAAACGTTTATTAAAAGTTAATTGAAATGTAGTTTTATTTAGATCAAATTCTGTAAAGTTAGGATTATAATATTCTTTAGTAAGACCAAGCTTAACTTTTATCCAAGCACGTTTAATTCTTTTGAGCGGTATAGAATAACTAGAAAAATACTCTGTGCTTGAAAAATAACACTCATCATAATCGACGTTAGATATATCCCTATCTAAAAAATTTCGTAAATAATATCTAGGTATATATCTAATCCCAAATCTTAACCAGTTATATGATTTTAATTTAGTCTCCATTGAAAAGCGTGAAATTAAATATGACTTATTTATGGATTCAGTAAAATAGCTATATGTTAAAGATGATTTAATATTAGTTTTTTTATTATCTAAAATTGCGGGGCTGTAATCCATATACATGGAAGGTTTTAAAATATAGCTTGAGTACCCATTAGATCCAGCAATTTTATTCAAATCACCTCCACGCAAATCTTCAGTTGATAAACGTAGATAATTATCATCAAATCCCAAAGCAAAATTTGTCTTAAACTTTAAAGGGACCTTCAATCTATTAATTACAGTTTGAGACAATCCGAAAGAAGAAACCAAAAAAAACAAAATAATTATTTTTCTTTTTCTAGCCATTCCTTAATCCTTATAAATACTGTCATATCTTTATTTTGATCATTTTCAGGAAGTGTAAATGTGTAATAATGTTTACCTTTGGGTATGTTTAGCCAAAAAGAACGCCACTTCCCTACGGGCTCATTAGTTTTCGCGACATAAGATTCATTAGACTTTTCAGTTTGAAAATAAAAACTACCTAAGTCATATCCATCTTCTCTTACCCTCAAATAGTAGTCTTTTTTGATCTCACTATCATTATATTTAAGCCTAGAAAATACTTTTACAGTTGCTGGACCTTTAATCTCAAACTGTTGTTGATTTGCATTTGATACAGGATACCATAATGTCGTTTTAGCAGTATTACTGGAATTCGCATTTGTTTTTATCCGCCAACTATTTTTACTATTTACAGTTTTAATACTTTTTAAAGCACCTGATTTCTTTTTTAACTTATTACTTGAAACTCTAATATAAGTACCAGGAGGATTCCCTTTTAGAGGTTTTATTTTAATTTTATAACCATTTTTTTTTGCAGATAAATAATAATACCAAATTCCAGATTCAGTATAAACCCATCCAGGTCTATCTTTACTAACTACATTTCCTCCTGCTTTCTTATATTTAATTATTTCTGGTTTATTATCATCAATTTGGATAGAAAAACCATAACTTCTGATTTTTTTGCCTGTTTGAGCTTTAGTCGTTCTAGAATATATTCCAATTTTAATTGAATCACCTATATCTACCTGCTTGCCAATATATTTATAATTTAATCCATTCTTATCTAGCTTGTAGTATGTTCTTTCTTTATTGTTTATTTTTAATTTAATCCTGCTTTCATCACCTTTAGGGACATGAACTTTTGCATAAATTAAACTTATACTAGAAAATAATAAAATTAATCCTGATAACTTTAGCTTTTTATAAAATTGATTCTGGTTCACTTGAATGCATCCTTTTCTTAATTTCACGATGACTAACAAATCCTACAAAAAATACAAGACCTGAAGAAATTATAAAAGCCATCATAATAACTTTAAAATTATATTTTTTCTGTGAGTAAAAGAGTGCTCCTTCTTTTATTTTATGTTTACTCGTATGTGGATAAGGAAGTCCATAAAGATGAGTTAAACTTTCAATGTGATTTATATTAATCACAGGAACACTTTTATCTAAAAAACTTTCTAAAACTGTCTTATTAATATCTAAATCTACAACAATATCATCAGAATAAATTATTCCAAATGGAATTTGAGATCTTTTCAAACTATCTCCAACTGTAAAAATACCACCACCTACATTAATAAATAAATCTACTTCATCGATGTCATTTTTATTAAAATATTTCATCCTAAAATTTACATTATCCTCCTGGGAGTCAATATAAAAGGGTTCTAATTTATTTTTATAAATTGAAGATTCACAAGCTTTCTTTCCTTCAAGAGTTAACTGACTACCAAAATCATCGCCTCCCCCTATTGAAGCTAGATGACTTTTATTTCTAAAAAAATTACTTTTAAAAAGATGACTCTCTATATCAATCCAAGTCATATTTGGATTTGTTGCACCCCATTGAGATGAACCACAGCTTGAGATTATTAATGCTCTAATATTCATGGCCTCTAGAGCCGAAAGCACCGCAATATTAGCTCCGGGGTAAGAACCTGTATATGATAAAGAAATTATACTATTTAAATCTAAATCTAACTCAATGAACATTTCAACTATCATCGACGCAAAATCAGGATTTAGAGTTGATAACTTTGATTGAATAGAACCATTAGTAGTTTGAATTATACTTGTTTTTGGACCAACCAAAAATGAACCAAAAGCCAATGAATCTTGCGCAGAATTAAGTTTAAGCTTAACAAACTCGGTTCTTAATGAATTGATTGCATTTTGCATTATTTCAGCAGCTTTAACTTTAATATCATAGCCATAGGTTTTATGTCTTTCATAAGAATTAGCGGCCCAATAAACCATAAACATTATAATTAGAGCTAACAAGAAAAGAATATAAGTTTTTTGTATCTGAGGTCTAAACATTAATCTATAAAAATAATTTGCATCATACTCAGTACCATTATAGCGAGTTTTGTAATACCTGCAGTTATAAGAACCGTACTTATAGTTCTAATTGCACCTTGTCTATCCATCCAATTTGCAATTAGACCAGGAATAATATTACCTATAACAATAAATTCTCCTTTTTCAAGACCACTCAAAAATATGAATTCAGAACGGGAAAGATAACCTAATAAAAATCCTATCAAGAGAGCCAGCACTAATCGCCTTTTACCATAAACCATAATAAATTGACTCAATAATTTAATTATAAGAAAAGTAATTAGACTGATTGCAAATGTGATAATTAAACGACTAGGACTTTCTAAATTCATAGCTATATAACCGGGTACTATAATTCCACCAGCTGTTACGCCCAATGTTTCTGTTAAGAATAAACTTAAAATCATTCCAATACCTATGTATATTCCTGGTTCTGAAATCATAATCTGTATTCTTTTAAGTTTGTTATAAATTCTTCACCCCATCCTACAATGTTGCCTACTCCAATGATAAAATAATCTTCTAATTCGCTAAAGACTTTTATCATATCAGAAATATTCACACTAAATGGCAACTCATATACTTTTATTTCAGGACTTTCTAATTTATAATTTTTCAAGATTTCTATTAAATTTTCACCTCTGATAATAATTGCATTGGGTTTTATATTATTGTATATTAAACTTAATAATTGATTAGTTCTATACTGACGATCGTCTCGAGTATTAAGGAAAATACATGTAGGAGAGTCTTTAATCTTATTCTGTAGCTGGTTCCAAATATCTAGTGTAGAAGCAGGGTCATTAGCAGCAAAAACATTTACAAAATAATTCTGGACACCATTTGAATTTAATCTCCAAATTACTGTAGCTCCCGGATCAGGGACTGTATCTAACATTCCTTTTAACGCAATATTTTCATCTATTCCAGCCTCCTTACATACCTCTAATGCTACAGCAACATTATCATGATGCTCTAGATAAGGGAATTTAGACATATAATCTGAAGGAATTGATTTTGATGATACTGATTGAATCTTTGTATTTCTTTTTTTAGATACACTTTCTAAAACATGTTGCATTTTATTTTCGGCAGTAATTAAAATACCATTATAAGGTATTGTATTAGATAAACTCATAGCATTATCAGTAAGTGTTGAACCCATTTCATCCAAATGATCTGGACGAACGTTTGTGATAATGCTAATTGTAGATTTTATCATTTTTTGTTCTGCAACCCATTGATATTGAGGATTAACAGCCATACACTCAAAAACAACTGCATCAGGTTTTCTATTAGCAAAATTTCTAATTAAACGAACTTGCTCACCAATTGAAGCTGATCTTAAACGATGAATAATTCTATCCTTACCATACTCATCTATTATTCGAGGAGCTGTCCCCGTTGTTTTAGCAATAACTTTTAATCCACCTGCTCTTAAACCTGATGCGATCAAACGAGTCACACTAGACTTACCTCTTGATCCATTTACATGTATACGAATAGGCAGTTTAGCTAAGGATAATCTATGAACATAAGATTCAATTAAACCTAAACATATTAAAATTAAAAGCAAAATGCTAAATGTTAACTCTATCATAAATATTTAATGCTATATTAATTGAGTAACTTAAGACTATAAAACAAAGGAGGATAAAAAAATTATTTTTTTATAAACTAAAATTCAACCTGTCTTTGCCGCTCAAAAAGAACAGCACTTACCGCTGAAGATACATTAAGAGAATTTATCTTACCCCTCATTGAAATTGTTATAAATTCATCACAAGCTTTCATTATAACTGGCCTAATACCTTTACCCTCACTTCCCATTACTAAAACTACTTTTCTTTTATAATCCAACTGATGCCACTGCATTGCTTTTATGCTATTTTCAACTCCAATAATCCAAAAGCCTTCCTTTTTTAAATTTCTTAATTGTTGATGCAAATTTCCACATCTAAAAATTGGTAAATGAATAAAAGCACCCTGGCTAACTTGTAGAACTGAGTCTGTAAGTTGTACTGACTGGTGTTCAGGTAATAGTAAGCCTGTTATGTTGGCACATTCTGCAGTCCTTATTATTTGACCTAAATTTTGAGGATCTTCTAAACTATCTATTACTAATAAACATTCATTTTTATTTGAATTAAAAAATGAGGGGATATTTTGAATGATATTACTTGCAAAGGTTACTACTATTCCTTGTGTTCGCTTACCTGGATACTTATTCAAGAATTTATCCTTTGATAAATGATTAATAGGGAAAAGTGTTGTTTTTTGTAAATCTTTAGGAGAAATTTTTCTATCTGCAACACCACCACTCATAACATCTATTCTTTTTATTTTTTTATAATAATATTTTAAAATATTCAAAGAACCATTTAATCCAAAAATCTGATGTATATTTTTATTCTTTTTATTTGCATCTTTTTTCATAAAATCCGTTATTTAACTTACTAAAATTTACATCTTTTTATGCTTGATAAAAACGAAACTCGTATAGATAAATGGCTTTGGGCTGTAAGAATATATAAAACTCGCTCTAAAGCAACAGAAGCTTGCTCTGGAGGTAAAGTCAAAATAAATAACACAAAAGTTAAGCCTTCAAGAAAAATAAAAATTGGCGAAACTATTCATATAAGAAAAGGAATAATCAATCATATATATACTGTTTTAAAAATTGCTGAAAAACGCATGTCTGCAAAGTTTATATACAGTTATTTACAGAATCTAACTCCTCAAAATGAAATATCTAAACTAGCTTTCTCAAATAAACTGCCCGTATTAAAAAGAGAAAAGGGGCAGGGAAGACCAACAAAAAAAGACCGGCGACTATTAGATAAGTATAGAAAGGAAATAGACGATTAACTGTATAAAACAAAATTAATTGACATTAATCGACCTTATACCCAAGGTAATTAAAAAACCACTATAATCAATTTTTGGATCAGCACCATCATTCCAAATAGCATTATATGTTTTGCTTTCATCACTATCGGAATCTTCTTGAGAATAAGTCCATTTATTTTGAAAAGTAGATAAAACATATTCAGTTCTAATTACTAAATCAAATTTAGAATTAATCATAATTTCAGATTGAGCGCCTATCCTAGGACTAAATACAGGCGAAACAACATAATGATCATCATCATCTAAGCGAGTAATAAGATCTACTGGAAAGCTGATTAAAAAGCCCAAAGTAAATACTGGGGAAAGGATCAGCCTATAATTAAAATCTAGACCTGCACCAAAATGTAAATCAAGATCGTCTCTACTATCCTGAACGTAACCTATATCACCAAAAATAGCTCCGCCAAAACGATGATATCCATTATAATTGCCTGACAATCTCAATCTCATATTTTTAGGATATTGCATATTAACACTTGCCCCCCATGATGCAATTCCATTATTTAATTCACGCGCTTGATATCCAGGATTAATTGATCCCCATTTTCGTAAAATTCTCCCATTGCTAGCATCAATACCTACAGATTCCACTTCAACAATTCCAACACGTTTACCTGATATTGTGATATCGCGTCCCCTTATGTTCTTCTTCTGATCCAATGTTAAAATTTCAAACATAGTTCCCTGCCGGACACCCATATTCTCTCCAAGCAATAGCATAATCTCAACTCCATCAACATCTAAAACTTCAGTACTTAATTTATAAAGCCTCTTTAAATTATTATCTATTTGAGATCTTATTAACTTCAGAGCTTCATTTAAAGATTTATTTTGAGTACCTCCCTCATATTCTGCACTTATTGTAAAAGATGATATAGACTCTCCTGTTTCAATATCAAGCACACTAACTTGGCCATTTATGATAGTTTCAATATTATTAGGATATCTCTCAACATTTTCCAGGTTCTTATCAATACCGGCTTTAACAACTGATTTAATAACCCATCCAAATAAACCCTTATCAGGCTCCTTTTCTTCATCATGATCTAGTTCTTCTTCTGTGGGTTTACCTTTTTGACCAAAATTATTAATTTGAATAAAAAGAGCTTCATTTGCTGCAGCTATTTTACCAATTTCTATAACTTGAGATTGATCTATTAAACCTGAATGTTGCATTTTTTGTTCAGCTATAACTTTATCTAAAAATGATCTATCTAGAACATTATATCTATTTAACTGTGTTGCAGAACTAGATGCTATTTGAGTTATTTTTTTTGAAACATTACTATCATCTGTTTCACTTGATAATATAATCAACTTTTTTCGTTGGCTAGTTATCTCAGGGGAAATTTGTCCAGCTAATATAAATGAACATAAAAAAGAGACTAAAAAAATAAGATGATTATTAAATAGCATATTAATTAGTCTATAGTAATAGCATCAATTATCTGAGGCAAAAAATCACTATTAACTAGTTCTTTGATTTTTTTCAAAGATTGATTAGCAGCTTCTTCATTTGAATTAAAGTCACTGCCTTGAACCTTATTAAATGATTTTGTTAATAATAATACTCCAGAAGAAGCACTAGAAATAGAAATTGTAATATCTCCAAAAACCTGAAAAATATCATACTGATTAGGTTTATTTGATAGCGACCGAGTATTAATAATTGCATCAATTATCAAGTCAGGGTCTCCTTTGGTAATAAATTCGGCCATAAAATTATTTGTAAAATAATTGACAATTTCTGGTTTTATACTGGAATTTGAAACAGGAACACCTAATTTATTTTCTTTTATCGTTAATAAAATTTTAGGAGAAAGAATTTTTAGTACTGCTTGAGTCTGAATTTCCCTAATACTATTAAAGAAAATATTATCATTAAATAACTCTTTTTGATCGATTTCATAGTTTATGTGATATATAGATCTATTATATTTGACTTTAGGTATAGAAAAAGAACATTCTCCAGCATTATTAGTCAAAGCAAAAGGTGTTTTATTTAGCTGATTTATATAACTATAAATTGGAATATTTGATATAGGATCTCCACTTTGCTGATCAAAAACCTTAACTTCTACTTTATACTTTTCTTGAGAACCATAATTGTATTCAATAATATCAACTGGTAATTCTAATTTTATTCTAGTGATATATTTATTAACGATTTTTTTAATATAGCTATAAAGATTGATTATAGTTCCTGAGCGTGAAGGATATTCTATCTCAATTGGATAATTTATGTATGGAGCTATTTCTTTCATTGCATCACTTAATAAATTAAAAGATCTTGAATTAAAATTTTGTTCCGCCTGCTTAATTAAATCTAGAGAAGATTGAATTGCATTTCTTCTTTTCAATTCAATATCATCAAAATATTTTTTTTTAGAAAGTCTAATTAATACATAATACCTATTTTTATTTTCATAGGTATCCAAAATTTCAATGCTAGACAGACTACTATTTATTTGTGTGGTTATAATAGAATTTGTAAACTCATCAAGTTTAAGATTGTTTTCTAAAATTATATGTTCAAAAGAACTTTGAATATTAACTGATATTTGAGAAGAAATTGCATTTAAAGCTTGAGAGCGAGCAGCTTCTCTTATATCAACACCAGTAAAGGGCTTTTCTATTGCTCCAATGCCATGCCAATAAACATCACTTATTGGATAATTTTGGATCCAACTAGGTTCAGGGCGAACTGAACAGCTCCAAAATATACCCATTATTAAAAGTGAAATTTTCAAATAATATATTATTAAAGATTAATTCTGACTAGTTGTATCAGATAAACTCTTTTCAATTTCATAAACAAAAGCAGCAAAGGTTTGAGGATCATAATCTTTTAAAACTGCGCCAGGATATGACCAAACAATTTCACCACGACGATTAAGTAAAAATGATGAGGGGACAGAATAAACACCTCCATAATCCTTCATTATTTTATTCATTTCTTTACTTGATCCATATAAAAGATCATATTCTACTGCTACTGATTTGACAAAATTTTGAAGTTGTTTTTTATTATCGGAAACACTTATCCCTAAAATTTTAAATCCTTTATCTGCATATTGTTTTTGCAATTCATTAAATTCAGGAATTTCCATTCTACAAGGTCCACACCAAGTAGCCCAAAAATTAATTAAAATAACATTCCCATTTAAATTACTTAGAGTATAAATACTATCTTCTATAGAATTTAAGGTAAAATCTGGCGCTTTATTTATATCAGACAATACTTTGTCTAAAGCTTCTTTCTGCGATTTACTAATTTTTGGTTGAGAAAATAAAAGAAAATAACCTAAACCAGCTAAAATTGAAACCATAAAAAATTGTCTTATACTATTATTTTGCAAAATTATTTTTCCCTTTATCTAAGAATTTAATAAACTTATTTATATTAACATCATATGCTACTGGCTCTGCAAGGAGTGTTTCATTGTGGTCTAATAAAACATAATAAGGCTGAGCATTACTTTCAAATCTTTCTATTTGTAAATCAAAATTCTGTTTACCTAATGTTTTTTTAACTTTATTGTCATAAGAAGAAGTATACCATTCTTCTTCAGGAAGTATAGTTTTGTCATCTACATATAAAGCTATTACCACAAAATCATTTTGTAAACGTCTTAATACATTAGAATCTGACCACACATACTCTTCCATCTTTCTACAGTTAACACAACCATGACCTGTAAAGTCAATAAACAAAGGTTTATTAACAGTTTTTGCATAATCAAGACCTTCTTTATAACTAAAAAAACCTTTTAACCCATGTGGCAGATGAAGAAAATTAGAAAATCTAGGGTTTGATGGAAATTTATCCTTTGAACTCTGAATCTCGTAATTTGAAAATTGTTCTCTTAGCATTTTATTTATACTGAAATCCTGAGAACTCATTGGAGGTAAGTATCCTGATAGTCCTTTGAGAGGTGCACCAAACATACCCGGGATCATATATACGACAAAAGAAAAGGTGCAAATTGCAAGACATAAACGAGTAACACTTAATTTTTGAATTGGACTATCATGTGCTAATTGTATTTTACCTAATAAATAAATTCCCATTAAACTAAATATCACTATCCAAAGTGCTAAATATATTTCACGATCTAAAATACCCCAATGATATGCTTGATCAGCAATACTTAAAAATTTTAGGCCTAAAGCTAATTCTAAAAAACCTAAAACAACTTTTACTGAATTTAACCATCCACCTGACTTGGGTAAACTTTGCATCCATTCAGGAAAAATTGCAAACAATGTAAATGGGATAGCAAAAGATAATGAAAAACCAAGCATACCAATAACTGGTTTTATTATTTCTCCTTTTGCAGATTCAATTAATACAGTCCCTACAATGGGGCCTGTACAAGAAAATGAAACCAAAACTAAAGTAAACGCCATAAAGAATATTCCAATAAGACCACCCTTATCAGCATTTTTATTCATTTTATTTACAAAACCTGTAGGCAGTACAATATCAAATGCTCCTAAAAAGGATAATGCAAAGATAAAAAATATAATAAAGAATATAATATTAGCAATTGCACTAGTTGCAATTTCATTAGCAATTTCTGCTCCAAAGATAATGGAGACACCAATACCTAAAACCGAATAGATAAATATTATTGATAATCCAAAAATAGAGGCATCTTTTATTGCATTTGCTCGGCTATTTTCTTTTCCTGTAAAAAATGCAACTGTCATAGGAATCATAGGGAACACACAAGGTGTCAAAAGAGCTGCTAAGCCCGCAAGAAAAGCCAATAAAAAAAACTCAAATAAAGATGAAATACTATCGAGGTTAGATATTTCATTAGATTTACTCATACTATCATCTAAGTTGAATTTTAAAGGAATATCTTTTATATAATTTAATCTGGCTTGTCCTGATTCTACATTAATTGTAATATTAAAATCATCCCAGTGAGGTATGCATTTTATAGGGTCACATGCCTGATAAATAAATGTTCCATTTAACTCATAATTTCCTGGATTAAGTTTTTCACTAACTTTCAACTTTTGTTCAAAATTAACGTTATAATTATGATAACCTATTTCCATATCTAAATCTTTTGAAAACTTAGTTTTAGGATTAGGCTCTTCTAAAATACCTACAAAATCAAAGTAACTAGTATCCTCCCACTCTATTGAACTAGGTGAAAGACTTTTTTCAGGATTTGATGAATAAACATAAAAAGGTTCGGCAATTTTTAAATCTAAAATTAAAGATATTACTTCACCAGGCCTTATAGTGTCATTGTCAAACTTTATTTTATAATTTACAGGTTCAACAAAATTACTTCCAGCAAAATTGAAGTTGAAAAACAAAAATAAACAAAATAATATTTTCTTGACCTTTAACATAAAATACTCACTCCTTAAAATCTAAACTTTATACTAATGTTATTTATTAAATTTATTCGACCTTATCTATAATGTTATCAACAACTCTAACTTTTTCAATTATTATAGGTATAGAAGGCTTATCAGACTTTATTTTATTTTTCATTTCATATTCATAATCTGTTTTTTTCTTGTATTGGGGAACTTTGGAATAAAGCTGCTTTCTTGTTTTGGAGTCTCTCAAAGTAATCCAATCATCAGGATCTTCTGTTGATGGAATTTGATTTTTACACATTTTTTTAGCTTGAGCATACTCTGAAGGCGTATTGACAATATGATCGACAATATGAACTTTATCAATTACTTCACCAAAAACTGTGTATTTTCCATCTAAATGTGGAGCATCCGCAACGCATATAAAAAATTGACTACCAGCAGAATTTGGATCAGCAGATCTTGCCATTGAAAGGGTACCTCTAAGGTGAGGTCTATTGCTAAATTCAGCATCAACAGTCCATCCAGGACCTCCAAATCCATCATTATCACCATCGTTATCTCTTGAATTTATATCCCCACCTTGTATCATAAATCCTGGTATAATTCTATGAAACTTTGTACCATCATAAAAACCACTATTTGCTAGTTTTTTAAAATTAGTACAATGTTTAGGTGCAATCTCAGGAAAGAGCTTCAATTTCATAACACCACGTGAAGTTTCCAAAATTACAATGTCATTTTCTGAAACTGGTTTTGGAACAAATTGATTGGCTTTTTCTTTAATAGCATCTATTTGATATGGTAACAGATTTGTTTTCAAATTTAATGCGCTTATATTCGTTGGCACCAAGCCGGGAATATTCAATGGCTTTGATAAATCAAAGATTGGAATATTAATAGAATCATTTTGCTCATCTTTTAAATCAGAATATAACAATGTAAATAATAGTAATAGTAATATTTTCATACTAACTCTGTCTCCTTTCCAGTTCTACCTCTTTGAGTAAGCTTATCTCCTTTTTTACAAAGTGGACATTCATTTGGTTCCCAACTTTCTGATGGCATTTTAAGGAGGGCCGTTGATGGAGCTTTAAAATCAATAGGATTCAAACTTCTATCAACTAAATTTACAACATGAATTACTTTAGCATCATAATCCTTAACTAAGTTGATTAATTCGAAAACAGAGCCTCCAGTCGTAATTATATCTTCTACAATTAAAACTCTTTGTCCTTTTGAAATAGAAAAGCCTCTTCGTAATTCCATTTTACCGTTATTTCTTTCAGAAAAAATGTGCTTTACATTAAGATACCTTCCTACTCCTCCTGCAATCAATATACCACCTATAGCCGCACCTAAAACTAATTCAATATCCATACTTTCTACAATTTGAGCCATTTCTTTACAAACACGATCTAAAGCATTTGGATGTTCTAAAATCCTGAATTTTTCAAAATAAACATTACTATGCCTTCCAGAAGTTAGAAGGAAGTGCCCGTTTAATACTCCTCCAGTATTTTGTAAAAGACTTAAGATTTTATTTGATTCCATATAATTTCCCTAATTGTATTGGTATACTTTTTTGCTGAATCAACAATATCATTAATAGTACCATTTCCAGAATATAGAATTCCTCTTGAGACATTAATTAAACCAATACCATTTTTTGAAGATATTTTTAAAGCTTGCTCAAGATTACCTCCTTGTGTACCTATCCCAGGGATAAGCCAAGGCATTCCAAATGATAATTCTCTGATATCTTCCATCATATCAGTTTTGGTTGCTCCAATAACTAAGCCAATATTATTACTAGAATTTAATTCACATCCCATTTGAATTATTTTTTTATAAAGAGGAGAATCTGAATATCCATGTTTTTGAATTCTAATAGCTGACTCATTAGATGTAACGGCTAAAATAAATACACCTTTAGTTTTATTTTCAATAAAAGGTATAATAGAATCTTCACCCATATATGGAGATACTGTAATAGCATCACAACCCATTTTGTCTAAAATTGAACTTGAATATTGCTTACAAGTGTTACCTATATCTCCTCTTTTAGCATCTGCTATAACAATTGCTCTATTATTAATATAAGAAACTAAATTTTCTAACATAGCATAACCTTTAGATCCGAAACGTTCATAAAAAGCAAAATTAGGTTTATAAACAGGACAAAAATCAATTGTTGCATCAATAATATCTTTCCCAAAAAGCTCTAAACCTCTAAGGGTTTTATCACTTCCTGGACTCATTTTATCTGGATCAATATCTAAACCTATACACAAAGAGTTTGTTTTTTGTTCACACATTGACGCTAAACGCTTATTGAATGATGATCTCATAAGTATAAATATAAAGGTTTTTATAATTGAATTAAAAATAATCAAAATATGAATTTGAAGTTTGTATTAGATGGGCTTGACATCTAAATTACTTGTTGATACATGGAACAACTTTTACTAAAAATGGATGAAAAATCAGAAGTTAAGGTTATAGCAGCCTCTGCACATAGCTTTCGTATCGAATTAGTCAAAAAAGTAGGTAAAGATGATATTTCAGGATTAATTGAAATTTCTCATTGTATGGCTGAACGATTTGGAAAACAAGCTCTTCTTTCTAAAACTAATATTCCAAAATACTTCAACTCAGAAACTCTGCCATTCCTAGCAAGGTTTAAAGGTGAGATAATTGGCTATATAATTGGTGTTCCATTAGAATATTTTAAACAAGAAAGCTGGGCCCATTTTGATGTAAATATTGGTAAAAAAAATACACTTTATACATATGCTTTTGTTATAAAAAGTAATTTTAGAGGTAAAGGAGGTTATGGTAAAACATTAAAAAGGATTTATATCAACTGGGCTAAGAAACAAAAATATAATTTTATAACAGGTCACGTTGAAAATGGTATATCTAAACGCTTTCCTGGAAAAACTGAAACTGTTAAAGTTTTTCCCGATTGGTATGGTTTGAAAACACCATTTGAATATTATAGACGAACTCTTATTTAATTAAATCTATGACGATTGTTGAAGAAAAGCTTGCACCTATTCATGTTCGAGAAAATATTTCAGAATTAATATTATTGGTTTCTACCTCTAAAGGAGCATTTTTATATTATGCAGATCCTGATAGAAGGCACTGGGATGTCAATGGACCACATTTTTTGGGGAAACAAGTTCACCACTTAATCCTTGATCATCGAGATAATAAAACTCTAATAGCATCAATAGAATCTTCAAAAAATGAAAATCTTTTATTTATATCTAAGGATTTAGGGAGGTCTTGGCACTCCGCTAATAATGTAACTCCATTAAAAAATGATAACTCAACGCAAAATAAAAACTATATTTGCTTTATATCGCCGGGACATTTGTCAAATCCAAATACTTGGTACGCTGGAACATCAAATCAAGGTTTATTAAAATCGATTGATGGTGGTCTCAATTGGAATATACTACATGACTCCAATAGTACATCTGAAATAAATAAAGTAATAATTAATAATAATCATAAAAAAAATGCTTTGCTTCAATCTATAATAATTAATCCCAAGGATGAAATGCATATATATGTTGGATTATCGATTGGAGGTGTTTTTGAATCAAAAGATGATGGCAAAACTTGGAAATCATTAAATTCTGGTCTTGATTCTAAAAAGAAATCCAAAACAATAAATAATTCATTTTCTTTAGCACTTAATTCTTTATCACCTACTTACCTTTTTCAACAAAATAGTTTAGGAATTTTTAGACTAAATAATGAATCATCTAAATGGACACATATTGGAAATAACTTACCTAAAGACATAGGTGATTTTGGATTCTCAATTTCAATCCATCCATTAGATCCAAATACAATCTGGGTCTTCCCAATGGAAAATAATGAAACCTTTTCACAAATTTCTCCAGGCGGGCAACCCGCGTTATATTGCTCGCAGGATGCTGGAGATAGTTGGTTTAGACAAGATATTGGTCTTCCAATGAGGAATGCATGGTTTACTGTTAAAGAAAAATGTTTATCTACTGATTGCATGAATAATACTGGGGTATATTTTGGTACCACCTCAGGATCTATATGGATGAGTGATAATGAAGGAAATAGCTGGCGACAAATTGCTGTTCATTTACCTGAAATTAATGCAATTGAAACTGGAGTGATTCTAAAAAAATAATAATACAAATAAATATGAATATGAATATTTTAAAGCTAGGAAATAAAGAAATTAGTCGTAAAAGCTCAACTTTTATAATTGCAGAAATAGGTATTAACCATCAAGGTGATATAAATTTAGCAAAAGAGTTAATTATTAAGGCGAAAGAATGTGGTGCGGATGCAGCGAAATTCCAAAAAAGATCTATAAAAAGGATCCTCACTAAAGAAGGTTTAGAAGCATCATATGAAAATAGGAATAGTTTTGGCAAAACATATGGCGAACACAAAAAGTTTCTTGAACTATCAGAAGATGAATATTATGATCTTCATTCTTTTTGTAAAAAAGTAAATATAATCTTTTGTGCATCAGGATGGGATGAAGAAAGTATCGATTTTCTAGATGACTTAGGAGTTCCTTTTTTTAAAATGGCTTCAGCTGATTTAACAAATATTCCTCTTTTAATACATACTGCAAAAAAAAATAAACCCATGATTCTTTCTACAGGGATGTCTGAAATGAAAACTGTAGAAAAAGTATACTCACAAATCAATAAGATTAATTCAAGTATTGCATTATTACAATGTACATCAACATATCCTGCAAAATTTTCTGAAATTAATTTAAATGTAATTAAAACATATTTAGATAAATTCCCAAAAGCAATTATTGGCTATTCAGGCCACGAACAAGGTATCGCTATTCCAATTGCTGCAGTTGCCATGGGGGCAAAAATTATTGAACGGCATTTTACACTAGATAGAACAATGAAAGGTGGAGATCATGCAGCATCTCTTGAACCTCAAGGCTTTTCAAAAATGGTTAGAGATATAAAGAATATTGAAAAATCTATGGGTAGCTTTGAAAAAAGAATGCAACAATCTGAAATTCCAATTTTAAATAAATTAGGAAAAAGCATAGTTTCTAAAATTAAAATCTCAGCTAACGATATAATAAATGTGGATATGCTTACAACTAAGGGACCTGGTACAGGAATATCACCTATGAATATAGAGGATATCATAGGTAAAAAAAGTAAATATAATATTCCTGAAGATCAAATAATTATGAAAGATGATTTAGAATGAAAGAGTTACTAAATAAAGCTAAAAAAATAAAATTAATTGGTACTGATATTGATGGCGTTTGGACTGATGCGCGCATGTATTATACTTCCGATGGTGAATGGATGAAAGCATTTTCTACTTATGACGGTATGGCAACAGCAATGCTAAAAGAAAAAGGGTTTATTTTAGCAATTTTAACAAGTGAAAATTCAAGTATTGTATTACAAAGAGCAAAAAAATTAAATATTGAAGAAGTATATATAAATGAGCATGAAAAATTAAAACGTATGACCTATTTAACAAAAAAATACAATATCAATTTAAATGAAGTCGCGTATATAGGCGATGATATAAATGACTTACCTCTTTTAAAATCTGTAGGATTATCTGCTCTAACAGGTAATAGTCCTATAATTAATAAATTTAAGCCAGACTATATTACAAAGCGATATGGCGGCGATGGTGCATATCGAGAATTCATTGAAATAATTTTAAACGCATAATATTGTGGTTTTTTTCGTTTTTTATTGGTTAATGAGTCCAATTCTTTGGCTATTAATACCAATCTTATCAATATTCAACGTTAAAATACGACACCATTTGCTTAATCAAAAATCTTCAATTGAAAATGTAAAAAAGAAAATTATCAATAAAAATGAGAATGTACCAATTATACATTTCCATGCAGCATCCGCAGGAGAATTTGAACAACTAAAACCAATTTTAAAAAAAATTAATCGTTCTAATAATTTCATCCTTGTAACTTTTTTTTCACCTACTATATATAAATTAGAAAATAAAACTAATTTAGCAGATGCTGTTTGCTATCACCCTTTTGATTTACCTTGGGAGGCATATTATTTTTTCAAAAAACTCAATATTAAATATTATATAATAACAAGAAATGATATTTGGCCAAATCATCTTTATTTTGCTCAAAAAATGAATATTAAGACTATCCTCATAAATGCAAACCTCTATCGTTCCGATGATTATACAAAAAAAATTAATATATTTATTTTAAAATCTATTTTCTCAAAATTTGACCTCATTCTAACAGGATCATACAGATTACAACAAATTATAACTAACATCGCACCAATAACAAAAATTAAAATTACTGGTGATAGTAGACTAGACCAAGTTCAATTACGCAAGAGATTAAATAAAGCAAATCTTTTACCTCAATATTTTAATTTATCAAAAAATATAATTTTAGGAAGTTTGATTCCATCTGATTACGACATTATTTTTAAAGGATTGAAAGAATTCTATTTTGATGGAGATAAATCTTTATCTAAAAACAACCACAGAATAATAATTGTTCCTCACGAGGTCAATCAAACTGAAATATCTTTAATAAAATCTAAATTAGAACATATTGGCTTGTCATCAATTCTTTATTCAAATATAGACCAAACATCAAAACCGAGAATTATTATCATTAATAAAGTTGGTATTTTAGCAGATTTATATAAATATTCAGACCTTGCTTATATAGGTGCAGGCTTTAGCTCAGGAGTTCACTCTGTTATAGAACCTGCTATTTATAATAATATTGTATGCTATGGTCCAAATTATAGAATTGTAGACATGGCCGTTGATCTAGTAAATAAAAATATTAGCTATATTATAAAAAATAAAAATGATTTTGTAAAAGTAATATCTTTGCTTAATAATAAACAAAAACTAGAAAATAATAAATCTAAAATGAAGAAATTTATTAGTAATCAAAAATTAGCTACAGAAAATATTATTGAAGCTATTTACAGTCATGTTTAAAAGAAAGTTTTTATTTTTTATATTAATTCAAATTTTATTTTCTAAAAAATTAGATTATAAAGAAGAATTAATCTATTCTGTTAGTTTTAGATATTTATCAGCAGGAAATGCATCAATAACTTTTGAAAGTGATTCTTTAAATGGAAATCACGTTTATCAATTAGAAACATTTATTAAAACAAATAAATTTTTAGATAGACTTTATAAGATTCGAAATAAAACATCTATATTAATAGATATCAATGATTATTCAATTTTAAAAATTGATAAAGATATTAAAGAGGGAAATTACAAACGAAAATTTACAGCTTATAATCAAGGAGATAGTTTACTAGTTTGGAATAATAGTAATTATAAAATAAAAGTACCTGTTTATGACCCTATAGCATTTATCTATTTTTTACGAAAAAAAGATCTTTTTTTACAAGATAAATTCACTTTCTCATCTGCTGGCTCTAAGGGTATAAAAATTGTCGAAGTAAATGTTACTCAAAAAGAAAAAATCAAAGTTCCTGCAGGAACTTTTGAATGTCTAAAAATTGAACCAAGATCACCAATAAATAAAACACTATTAAAAAATAATGGTGAAATGAAAGTCTGGCTTTCAAATGATGAAAAGAAAATTCCTGTAAAAATAGAAATGAAAACAAACATTGGTAATATAATAATGAAATTAGAAAAATTAAGGACAATATGAAATTTATATTAACAGTTAATCCAAACGGTGGGATCAAGCAAGGACCTCAGATTCTTAATAGTATACGACCCTTATTTCAATCAGCTAATATCCAACTTCAAGTAATAGAAACTACTTTTGCAGGTCATGCACAAGAACTCGCTAATCAACTTTCTTTTGATGAAATTAACGGATTTATTGGAATTGGAGGTGATGGTACACTTCATGAGATAATAAATGGGATGCTTAAAAGATCAGATAATAAAAAAGTCCCAATTGGTATAATACCAGGAGGTTCTGGTAACTCTTATATGCATGATCTAAAACTTACCGATCCTATTCAAGCTGCAAAAGCTATAATAAATGGAAAAACTCAGGCTTTAGATACAGCTAAGATTGATGTGAATCATATAACGAAGTTTGCAAATAATATGATTGGATGGGGGCTGGTAACAGATGTTGGTGTTAAAGCTGAGAAATTTCGCTGGCTGGGAACAAATAGATATACTATACTTAGTGTTATAGAAGTTTTCAAACATAAAAATCGACCTGCTGTTTTAATTGCAGATGGAAAAAAAATTGAAGATGAATTTACTTTTATCATTGCATGTAATTCTATTCATGTAGGGAAGGGAATGAAAATGGCACCTAAGGCTAAACTAAATGATGGTTTAATTGATTTGATTATAATAAAAGCTGGTGCAAGTAGAACTAGATTACTTAAAGTTTTACCTAAATTATTTGATGGATCGCATATTCACGAACCTGAAGTCTCTTATTTACAAGTATCAAAATTTGAATTAATTCCAACTGCAAATGATGAACTAAATATCGACGGGGAGATTATTGGAAAGACACCGATTAAAGTTGAAATGATACCTGGAGCCTTTGATATGTTTATTAATTAGTCCGGATTAATATCTGGCCAAAGCTGAGTTCTAACTTTCAACTCCATTCCAGGTTTTAGCTTTCCTTCTTGACCCTCTAATACTTTTTCATTATCCCAAAACAAAACAACCCAAGCCAATTCATCATCATATTCACTTTGAGCAATTGTCCATAATGTCTCACCATTTTTAACAATATAAAGGTAGTGATCGTAAGCCCATTCTATAGCATTTTCTGAAGGTTTTTTTAATTCTAATTCTTTATATGGATAAATAAAATTGGGGTTATCTCTATCGGGACCAATACCTTTTTTCTCCCAATCTTTTCTATTCCAATTATAAATTCTTCGCCATTCATTCGCATTATTATATTCCTTATATGCAATAAGTGATAAATAATCACCTCTCTTTGTCATATAGGAAGTCCAAATACTATCAGGAAATAACTTATCATAATTGAATTCTTTCAAGATAGATGCTTGAGGTTCTATAACAGGTTCTTCTTTATTGAAATCTGAAAGATTTTCAGAAGAATCTAAAGATTGATTCTCTAAAACCGTTTTAATAATTATTGAATCTTCTATATTTGTTTTTAGAGATAAATCAATTTTATCACTATTGAGCCTAATTGATTCTTCTTTAGTAGAAAGATCATTAACAACTTCAGGGGTAAGTAAAGTTTCTTTTTTCGCACAACTAAATAATATAGATAGTATCAATATTTTAATATAAAATTTCATAATAATAACTCTTCAAAATTTATAAGCATATAAATACTTCAAGTTCCAATATATTTTAAAATAGAAATTATTAATTATCTATTAAAAACTTTTATTCTATTTTCAGCTTTTGCAATTGATGTACGTAATCTCGCTCGGTCCATTTTAGAATCAGACAAACGATCTAAAGCACGTTTTTTCGCATCTTCTGCACGATTGATATCTATCTTAGATACTTTTTCTGCAGTTTCAAGAAGTAATAATACACCTTCAGATTTAATATCCGCATAACCTCCACTAGTTGCATAGAAAAATTCTTTATTTCCTTTAACGACTTTAATTTCACCAATACCAAGAGCAACTATAGCATCAGTATGTCGCGCCATAATTCCTACTTGTCCTTCTAATGAATCAGCTCTAACATAAGAAACTTGTCCTTCTGAAAAAATTTCAGTTGGTGTAACTATTTCAAGTTGAAAAGTATTCTCCACTTTTAGACCTCAGACATAGATTTATTTTTTTCAAGTACTTCATCAAAAGAACCAACATATGAGAATGCATTCTCTGCACATTCATCACCATCTCCATTTAAAATCGCCTCAAATCCTGAAACAGTATCTTCAAGTGAAACATATCTACCCTCTACACCTGTAAACTGTTCTGCAACAAAAAATGGCTGCGACATAAATTTTTGCATCTTTCTAGCACGACCAACCGTAAGTTTATCTTCATCTGAAAGTTCATCCATTCCTAAGATTGCAATAATATCTTGTAAATCTTTATATTTCTGCAAAACACCTTGTACGTCACGAGCTACATTATAATGCCTATCACCAATAATTCTTGGGTCCATAATTCTAGAAGTTGACAATAATGGATCCACGGCTGGGTATATTCCAAGCTCAGCAATTTTTCGTTCCAGAACGGAGGTCGCATCTAAATGAGCAAAAGCTGTAGCTGGAGCAGGATCTGTTAAGTCATCTGCTGGTACATAAACAGCTTGAACTGATGTTATAGAGCCTTTTTTTGTAGATGTAATACGTTCTTGCAAATCTCCCATTTCAGTAGATAAAGTAGGTTGATAGCCCACTGCAGATGGCATTCTTCCAAGTAAAGCTGAAACTTCAGAACCTGCTTGAGTAAATCTAAAAATATTATCTACAAATAATAGAACATCCCTGCCTTCTTCATCACGAAAATATTCAGCCATAGCTAAACCTGATAATGCAACACGTAATCGAGCTCCAGGAGGCTCATTCATTTGACCAAATACCATTGTAGTTTTATCAATCACTCCAGATTCTGTCATTTCATTATATAAATCGTTTCCCTCTCTTGTTCTTTCGCCAACTCCAGCAAATACAGAATAACCTCCATGCTCTGTTGCAATATTTCTAATTAATTCCTGTATAAGAACAGTTTTACCTACTCCTGCTCCGCCAAAAAGACCTGTCTTGCCACCTTTTGTATATGGCTCCATTAAATCTACAACTTTAATTCCTGTAACAAGCACTTCTCTACTAGTAGATAATTCAGAATGAGGAGGTGCTGATCGATGAATAGGAAACTTAGAGGCAGACTTGAATTCACCTTTTTCATCAATTGTATTTCCTAATACATCAAATAAACGTCCTAAAGTTTCTGGGCCTACAGGTACTGAAATAGGGCTACCTGTATCGATTACTTTTTCACCCCTTGTAATACCGTCAGTTGTATCCATAGCAATTGTTCTAACTATACTATCACCTAAATGTTGTGCAACTTCTAAAACAAGCTTACTATCATCTACTCTATCAATTTCAAGAGCATTCATAATTTCTGGTAGCTGCCCATCTTCAAATGTTACATCAACAACAGCTCCCATTATTTGTGTTACTTTTCCAATTTTAGACATTTATTTTTTCCTTTTAACTAAGTGCTTCAGCACCACTTACAATTTCTAACATTTCTGTTGTAATTGCTGATTGGCGCGCTTTATTAAATTGCAATTTTAGATCCTTAATTAGATCTTGTGCATTAGATGTGGCATTTTCCATTGCTAGCATCCTAGCTGCCTGTTCTGAGGCATTAGATTCTAAAAGATATTGCCAAATTTGCGTGTTGAGATATCTTGGAATTATTGATTTAACAACAGCTTCTTTAGATGGTTCAAATAACCTTTCAGGTCTATATGCTTCATCAGTTTTTACATTGCTACTAATTGGTAAAAATATCTCATTTTTAATCTCTTGACGTGCTACATTTATAAATCTATTATATATAACTTTTACTTGATCTACTTCTCCATTTACAAATTTAGAAATAATTTCTTCACCTAAAGTCATCGCATCGTTATATTTTAAATCATTCCAAAAATCAATATATTGCATTACTATTGGATAATTCCTATGTTTAAAATATCCAAATGCTTTTTTACCAATACAAATAATATCAACATTTTCTTTACCTATTTGATCAATAGTTTTATGAGCTTCTTTTAGAACATTTGTATTAAAGGCTCCAGCCATACCTCTATCTGCAGTAACTACTACAAAAAGTGTTTTTTTGACATCCCTGACAACTAATTCAGGCATTGCCTGCCTGTTAATATTAGGTACTAAATCATCTAACAATTCTGATAATCGACTTGAGTATGGTCTAGCTTTTTCCATATTTTCTTGAGCACGTCGCATCTTTGCAGCGGCTACCATTTTCATAGCTCCGGTAACCTGCTGGATACTTTTAATCGATTTTATTCGACCACGTATATCCTTTAAATTAGCCATATAACTTCCTAAAACACCTGTTTATAATCTTCTACTGCTTTTACAAGTTTTACACTAACATCATCAGATATTTCACCACTAGATTTAATAGAATCAAAAATATCAGAATGATTAGAAACTATATATTCTACAAGGCCTTTTTCAAACTCTTTAACCTTTTCATTAGAAATATCATCTAATAATCCCTTCCCTCCTGCAAAAATAATCGCAACCTGCTGTTCGATTGACATTGGTACATATTGATTTTGCTTAAGGATTTCTACCATTCTTTCTCCTCGCGTTAATTGTGCAAGGGTTGCTTTATCTAAATCAGAGCCAAATTTTGCAAATGCCTCTAGCTCCCTAAATTGAGCTAAATCAAGCCTAAGAGTTCCAGCAACTTTCTTCATTGCCTTAATCTGCGCTGCTCCTCCTACACGAGAAACTGATAAACCAACATCAATAGCTGGACGAATACCTGAATTAAATAGATTATTCTCTAAATAAATTTGTCCATCCGTAATTGAAATAACATTTGTAGGTATATAGGCTGAAACATCGCCTTCTTGGGTTTCAATAATAGGTAGCGCTGTTAAAGACCCTCCGCCTAATGATTCAGATAACTTTGATGCTCTTTCTAGTAAACGGCTGTGAAGATAAAAAACATCACCCGGAAAAGCTTCTCTTCCTGGAGGCCTTCTTAGTACTAATGACATTTGCCTATAAGCAACAGCCTGCTTTGAAAGATCATCATATATAATAAGAGCATGTTTACCATTATCTCTAAAATATTCACCCATTGCACAACCAGAATATGGAGCAATAAACTGCAAAGGAGCTGGATCAGATGCATTTGAAGTAACAACTGTGGTATATTCCATTGCACCATTTTGTTCTAATTCCGCAACAATACTTGCTACAGTAGAAGCTTTTTGACCAATTGCTACATAAATACAGTAAACTGGTGAATCTGTATCTAAAGTACTTTTTTGATTTATAATTGCATCAATTGCAATCGCTGTTTTTCCAGTCTGTCTATCCCCAATAATAAGTTCTCTTTGGCCTCTCCCAATAGGTATCATGCTATCTATTGCTTTAAGACCCGTTTGAAGGGGCTCTGTAACAGGTTGACGCGCCATAACACCAAGAGCTTTTCTCTCAACAGGCAAAGTATGTTTAGAATTAATGGGGCCCTTTCCATCAACTGGCTGGCCTAGGGGGTTCACTACCCGGCCTAACATCTCTTCTCCTACAGGAACTTCTACAACTTTACCAGTTCTCTTAGCTAAATCACCTTCTTTTATTAAACGACTATCTCCAAAAAGAACTAAGCCTACATTTTCTTCTTCTAAGTTTAAAGCCATTCCAAAAACACCATTAGGTAGCTCAACTAGTTCAGAACTCATAACATTTTCTAAACCACTTACTCGAGCAACACCGTCACCTACCATTATAACTTCTCCGACCTCTGAGATATCTAAATCTACCTCATACTCTTGAAGTTGTTTTTTTAATAACGAAGCAATTTCGTCAGTTTTGATTTCCATAAAATCTCCATTTAATATTTACTATTGATAAAGCAAGTCACTCAATTTTTTTAATCGAGTAGCAATAGATCCATCAATTATAGTATTTGAAACTCTCAATTTAACACCACCTAAAATATTAGGATCAACAGTATTAACTAACTCTATCTTCTTATCGAGTTTTTTTTCAATTCCATTTGCAATCTTTTTTAATTCATTGTCTATAATTAATGATGCTGTTGATACTTCTATTTGAAGAGTATCACGTTTAGATTCCAATAAAGCTTGAACACGGCCTATAATTTGCTCTAAAACTATAATCATATCATTTTCTAATAATTCCAATAAAACATTTAAACTAAATTTAGAAATTTTATCTTTAAATATAGTCTTAAGAATTTTTATTTTATTAGATGATATAATTCGCTTAGACAGTAGAAAAAACCTTACTTCAGGACATGTTTTGTAAAGATTTAATAAAGAATCAAGATCAGCAGATAGTTTGGAAACATTACCTGATTTTTCGGCAGTTTTTAAAATAGCCTCAGCATATCTACCTATATCTTTATTGTTCTTCATTAAACTTTACCTATTCCTTCAATAGCATCATCAATTATTTTTAGATTATCTTTTGAATCAAGATTCTTTTCAATAACTTTAGAAGCTGCTTGAATAGAAAAGTCTACCACAACTGATTTAATTTCTTGAATTGCCTTTTCTCGCTCTGAAGCAATTTGTTTTTTTGCATTTTCAAGAACATTTTTTGCTTCTTTTTCTGCATTTTCTTTTATGTCTTCTCTGATCTTTTCAGCTGAAACTTTACTTTCAGACAACAATTGCTGTGATTCTAACCTAGCTTTATTAATTAAATCATTGTATTCTTGTGAAGCTTTTTCTGTATTGTCGCGAGCTTTTTCAGCATTCTTAAGAGCTTCATTAATTTCAGCTTCCCGAGATTCAAGAGCACTTATTATAGGTCCCCATGCAACTTTTCTTAAGACCAATAATAAAAGTACAAATGTTATGACCGACCAAAACAGTGTACCTCCATGAACTTGAACCATACCAGGCTTGTCAATATTAGAACCACCAGCATACAAACCTGAACAAATCGATAATAGTAAAAATAAAAGATTTCTTATAGTGTTTTTCACACTGATCTCCTTATTTCTATTATTTAACCTACATTACCTGATAATAGGAAGCATGTAACAGCACAAAATAAAGCAACACCTTCAACTAAAGCTGACATGATAAGCGCAGTAGTTCTAATATCCCCTGCAGCTTCAGGCTGACGTCCAGTAGCCTCTACAGCTGCTGCAGTAATTTTACCTATTCCTTGAGCAGCTCCAATTGTTACTAGACCTGCACCTATTCCTGCTGCTATTGCAATTAAACCACCATCCATTTTATTACTCCTTATTTATTTTATTTATCTTATTTATCTTAATGGGCTTCATGTTCAACAACTGCCATACCTATAAAAATTGATGATAACAGTGAGAATATATAGCCCTGTAAAAATGCTACAAAAATTTCAAGCATATTGATTGCTAATGCCATCGGCACCGAACCTAACGCAATCCAACCTGAACCCATATTAATTATTATTCCTAAAAATGCTAAAATGATAATATGGCCAGCATTCATATTAGCTAGCAATCTTACCGATAATGCAAAAGGCTTAGTCAGCAAACCAATTATTTCTACAGGAATCATTATTGGCAATAGCCAGAAAGGTACACCTGGGGTAGCAAATATATGCTTCCAAAAATCTTTATTCCCAAATATTACATATGTAAAAAATACAATCAATGCAAAAGCTACAGTAACACTAAAAGATGCTGTGGCAGTTGCACTTCCAGGAATTAATCCCAATAAATTATTCATAACAATGAAAAAGAAAAATGTGAGTATGAGCGGCAAAAACCTTCTTCCTTGTTTTTCACCCATATTTGGATAGACAACCTCATCTCTAATGAAAACAACAAAAACTTCTAATAAATTTCCAACTCCAGATTGTACTTTCTTATTTTTATTATATCCAAAAACGAATAAAAGGATTATAATTAATGATGATAAAAGCATCATAATTAATTGTTTATTAAAAATTAATTGATTCTCTGATTTAGTAGCTGAGAGAGAAGTACTTGGATCCCACTTCCATCCAAAATAGTCTCTAACAAAAGGAATATTATTCAACTTGTTCCATTCAGAATCTAGCTTGATTTTAGCAGTATAATAATAATCATCTTTATTTGAATCATTCCAATCAAAGGGGTTAAAAACTTCAAATACTCGATCATCTTGTATATGACTCATAATATAATCACCATCCACCTTTTCAGATGACCCGCCAGCATGAATAAACACAAAAAAGAAATTAAATAATAACAAAAATCTTACTAAAATCATGAACTAACCTGAACCTTTCTTAAAGGGATTTCTTGTAACCAACCAGAAATTTCTATCCATTGATGGACTACATAAAACATCATAAGTGATAGAAAAAAGGGTACAGCATCGACGTAACTATTTAAAATCATAAACAATGCAAAGCCTAGCAAAAAAGACATTCTAACTAACATGCCACCATATACCATAGTATAAAATTTAGAATTAGATTCATGAATTGAAGATATAACAAGATAATAACCTATAAATGAATTAAAAATACTGCCAAAAAAAGCGCATGAAAACTCAAACCAATATTCAGATCCCCAAGATAAAAAAGGGAACAACCCAACTAAAATAATTATAAAGGTACTTAAAATCATTCTATTGATGAATGTTTTCATTTAATTTATAGATTTGATTAGATTATACATTGAAGCAAAAATTCCAAAAAAAAGACCACATAGTTGCCCAATAGGCTCCGATATTGTAAAATAAGTTTCTATTTTTTTTCCTATCCATAAAAATATAAGTACAGTTAAGACCATTTGAATACCTAGTCCAGAGTAAGATAACCAATCCTTTGACTCTTTAGGCATATTATATACACAAATTGAACAAGTTAATTAAAATTCTTAATTAGACTTAACGGTTGTATTTTTAACCATATTACATGCACCTTCAAACTTTGCACCTTCTTCAATTGTTAAAATTGAAGCTTTAAGATTGCCAGTCAAATAAGACGAAGCACCTAGAGTAACTTTTTCTTTTATATTCAGATCACCATCAATCTTACCACCTATTGCAGCTTCTTTTGCAGCAATATTACCTACGACAATTGAACCTTTAGCAGTTCTAACTGCACCATTAGACTGAATATTACCATTTACTTTTCCATATATCAATAAACTTCCAGAGACTTTTACATCACCTGTTATTTCTAATTCTGGACCTAAAATAGAACTCGTTTTATTATCTGGTTTATCTGATTGAAACATCTTTTTCTTTATAAATTGATATGATCTCTCTAGGATCTAATATTTGATTATTTTTCCATACTTCAAAATGCAAATGAGGCCCTTGACAAACTCCAGACTCTCCAACTAAAGAAATTACTTGATTTAACAAAACCTCATCTCCTTGTTTAACCAAAATTGTATCATTATGACCATAAATAGTTGTAAATCCACTTGGATGACTTAATATGACAGTTCTACCAAGGATATCATCCAATCCACAAAAAATTACTCGGCCTCTAGCTGGAGCCTTAACTTTATCATATTTTTTTGCCGCTATATCAATTCCCAAATGATTATTTTCAAACTGAACACCTCTAGTGACATAACCATCAACCGGAGGTTTGTCAGGAGACTTTTTATCATTATAGGAGTAAAAAGTTTTTACAAAATTTTCATAAGTTTTAGAACTATCTAAACTATTCATATATTCAAAATCATTAATTATATTCTGCAAAAGCAATCTATCTTTTTCCAATGTTTTTGTATTTGATATATATGGACTTTTTATAATAATAAATAAAGTTATATATATAGAAAAAATTAAGCCAACTATTACAAAAAACAAAAATAACATCAAGCCTTTTTTTGAGAACCTTAAAGAACGACTATACTGATTCTCATCTGAAGCAAAAAAAATTGTGTAATACTTATTATTCAAGACTTTGCTAGATTATAAAATTAGTAGGATTTAAAATGTTAGGCCAAATATTATTTATATTTTTTTTCATCATTCGAAATTAAATTTATAATACGTTGTAAATCACTATCAGAATAAAAGTCGATTTTAATCTTTCCCGTTCCTTTTGAAGTTTTTTTAATAGATACTTTAGTTCCAAAACATTTTATCAATTCATTTTCAATATGGGCAATATCAGTTTTTTTTGGAGAATTTCTTATTGTTTTAATTTTTTTATTTAGAGACTCTGAATATTTTTTAACTAATGTCTCTGTTTGACGAACGCTTAATTCATCTCTTAAAACTTTTTGATATAAAGTCATCATCTGTAAGGACTTTTTTAATCCTAAAATTGCTCTAGCATGACCTGATGAAATCTTTCCAGATTTCAAACTCTTTCTTATTTCAGGAGGTAATTTTAATAATCTCAAAGCATTGGCTACAACAGATCGACTTTTACCAACTTTTTTTGCAATCTGATCCTGTGACAAACTATACTTACCAGTTAAAATAGCATACCCCTCTGCTTCTTCAAGTGGATTTAAATCAACTCTTTGTATGTTTTCAATCAATGCATACTCCATCATAGCAACATCTGCTTCTACGCTAACAATATATACAGGGACTGTTTCTAAACCTATTTCTAATGCAGCTCTAAACCGTCTCTCTCCAGCAATAAGCTCAAATTTTTCATTCCCTAATTCACGAACTGTTAAAGGCTGTAAAATTCCATTTTCCTTAATAGAATTTATAAGCTCGTTCATCTTTGCTTCATCAAATTCTTGTCGTGGCTGATTTCTATTTGGAATAATTTGCGAGATACTAATTTCTCCATCAATCTTATCTACACCAGTTTCATATGATGGGATAAGAGCGTTTAAACCTTTACCAAGCCTTTTCTTAACCATTTTTACTTAATAATTCAGTTACTAAATCCATATAATTTTGCGCCCCAGTTGAAGTAGCATCATATAATAATATAGGCTTCCCATGACTCGGGGCTTCGCCCAGCCTAACATTTCTCTTTATAAAAGTTTTATAAACTTTTTCACCAAAATACTCGTTTAATTCTTGCACAACCTGTCTCGAAAGATTGAGTCTATGATCATACATTGTAATAAGAATGCCTTCAATTTCTAAAGTAGTATTTAGATGCTTTTGCACCATTCTGATGGTGTTTAACAATTGAGATAAACCTTCAAGGGCATAATATTCACATTGAATAGGTATAATCAATGTATCTGAAGCGGTTAATACATTTATAGTGAGAAGCCCTAAGGATGGAGGACTATCAATTATTACATATTTATACTTTCCCTTCACTTCATCAAGTGCTTCCTTTAACATTCGCTCTCTAGAAAATAAGCTGACTAATTCAATTTCTGCACCTACTAACTGCGCACTTGAAGGCACTATATCTAAAAATTCTAATTCTGTTTTTTGAGTAACTTCAGGAAATTGAGACCTGCCTATAATTACATCGTATATAGATTTTTTATAGGAACCCGTTTCCAATCCAACTCCAGAGGTAGCATTAGCTTGAGGGTCCATATCTATAAGCAGGGTAGGTGTTTCAGTTACAGCTAAATATGCCGCTATATTAACAGCTGAGGTTGTTTTACCAACCCCTCCCTTTTGATTAGAAACAGCTATAATTTTGGTATCAAATAATTTCATTATTATCTAAAATTAGTACGAAATATACCGGCTTCAATATTTACCCTGCAATGCTAAGTAATTAAACAATAAAAAAGATTAAAATATAAAAGTTTTAAATTTTTGAATTATATATCTAAGCTTTACAAAAAGAAGTTAATTCTATTAAGTACTTAGAATTTTATCAATTTACAATAATATTAATTATTTAATTGAAATTAAAACTAAAATAAATTGTAAAATCTTGTTAAAAATTTACAAGAATTAATAAACAATTTATAAAATTTATTTAACTAGCATTAACTTTTGAGTATTAACATAATTACCAGCTACAATTTTAATAAAGTATAAACCGCTTGGATGATTAGTTCCATCCCATTCAAGCTTATGATATCCAGAAGATTTAAATCCATCAAATAAGTTATCAACTAAACGACCTTCTAAATTAAAAATTTGGATAGAAAGATTCATATCATTAGGCATTCCAAATTTTATTGTAGTAATTGGATTAAAAGGATTAGGATATGCATTTATAAGTGATAATTCTTGAGGGGCCAATACTTTTTCGGATAAGCTTGATAATCTGAACAATCTGTTACTTTCCCATGCCGGTATATCTCCGTCTAAAACAATGATTTCTCCAGTACTCTGCTTTAATAACTTAAATGTTGGAATATCTCCATGTTTGAAGTAACCATGAGTTTTTGATAAATCAAAGTAACCCATAGCAGGTATATCAATAGAACTACCTTTCCATTGCCTAATTCCCGTAATAACAGATCCATTATAGGTCATAATCCAATCTCCAACTTCTAGAGCTTCTTTTTCTAAATGTATCTTATCAATATAGTAAAATGCCTGTTGAGGAGATTGATTTACTGTAAACTTCTCATCATAAGGAAGTGTTTGTTCATATACCTTAAAATTGGATCGAGATATTCCTTCAGTTTCATAGTTAAAAGAAATATCATCAGAAACAAGAAACCAATATCCTTTATTAGCTTTAAAAAATTGTGTAGACCCTATCCAGCCTAAATAATCATCATGAAAAGCTGACCCACCTTCACTTATTATTCCGATAACCAAGCTTTCGATGGAATCAGGTATAGCATATGAAACTTCAACACTGTCTGTAGATGGATATGAAATTAAATTGGATCCCTTTTCTAAATTATAAGTTCGATCTATATTATAATTTTCTCCAAAACCTGATAAAATATTTTCATTATTAGAAAGAATCCAGTAACCATCAGTTAAATTGATTTCCATAAGTGAGCCTAACCATTGATCTGTATATAAAGCTGAGTTTGTAGCACTCAAAGCTGCATAAATATTATTAGAATTTTCACCTAATACATTCTGTATACTATTATCTTCTGGTAAAGTATAAAAACTTATTAATTCCGGATTAGATTCTAATAATATTTCATAACAGGATGTGTTATTTCCTCCACATACACCGCAGTCATCTGTATCGTTTGTAGCACAATCTGGCTCAAGGTCACTACAATCTTCTACGTAGCCTTCTGGCAGTTCATATAAGCAATACTCTATGCTATCACCTGATCCAAGACCATCACCATCACTATCAAAACAGTAGCTAAGCGCTCCTGGCTCATTGCATCCACAACCTAAAT
>MDTB01104761.1_pt1 | contig 35936 bp, 40 predicted proteins | sample 811161 | NCBI WGS metagenome assembly MDTB01 (sample SAMN05326650, study PRJNA326480) | marine metagenome | isolation source: seawater | place: Mediterranean Sea | collected 2009 | reverse complement strand
TTGGTGGAACAGGCAGCTGTGTCGTTTGAGCTTTGGTTTAGTATATCGTTGAGCAACAAGGATATTGAGGAGGTAAAAAAAATTTGTCAAATGTCAATTTTAAAAAATGAGAAATCATCTAAATCTAGTTTCCTTAATTTGATAACTAAAGTTCTGAATTTATAATAAATTCAAGACCTTTTTATTAATAAAAAAGGTGAGAATTTTTTTTATTTGGTTAAGATCTTTCGAAGTATCGATTTTAATTGATATAAAGTCATTGTAGTCTTTTAATTTGTAGTCTTGAGCGTTTAAAATTTTTTCTAGCTTATCTTTATTCATTTTTTTTCTTTTTAAAACTCTCTGTCTTTGAATTTTTTTATTTACATGAAGGTAAATAATAAAAGTATAATGGGAGAAAAGTCTTTTTTCGAATAAAAGAGGAATGTCAAAAAAAAGGACTTTTTCTGTTTTATTTGAGTTAATAAATTTTTGTTTTTCTGTGTTTAGTAGAGGATGAATTAAGTCTTCTAAATTTTTTAACCCTTTATTATTATAGAATACATAGTTCCCTAAAAGAGCCTTATCGATGTAACCATCTTTTGTAACAAGATTATTTATTTTGTCAGAAAATAAATTTATAATTTTTTGTTTTGTGTTGTCACTTCTAAAAAGTTTATCTACCTCTTTGTCCGATTCAAAAACAGAGTAACCAAGTTTTTTTAAAATATTTGAAATCGTAGATTTTCCAGTACCTATTTTTCCTGTAATTGCAACTTTAATAGGATTCTTCACAAATTTTTTTTACCTCCTCAATATCCTTGTTGCTCAACGATATACTAAACCAAAGCTCAAACGACACAGCTGCCTGTTCCACCAACATACTCAAGCCATTCATACAAAAAAAACCTTCTTTTTTAAATAATCTTATTAAATTGGTTTCCTTGGGACTATATATAATATCAACAAGAATAGATGTATTTCTAAGGTTTTTAGTATTTATTCGCAAGGTTTCTTTTTTTGACATTCCGAAAGAAGTTGTATTTATAATTAAATCAACATCGGAGGTTGGCCTTAAAGCTTCCCAATGAGCTAATTCCAATTTAATATTTCTATCTTTGTTTTTAAAATAATTTATAAGTTGTATAGCTTTCTGTTTAGTTCTGTTTGCTATGTAAATTTTCTTTACTTTTCTATTAATTAGCTCGGATATAATTCCATAAGACGCGCCACCTGCTCCTAAAACATAAATTGATTTATGAAAAAAATTAAATTTTTTTTTTTTTTCCAAGGACCTTGTAAATCCCAATCCATCTGTATTCTCTCCAAAAACTTTTTTTTTTTTTAAAAAAACAGTATTTATTGCACCTATATCTTTTGCAGAAGGGGAAATTTCATCAAGATATGATATAATATTTTTTTTATAAGGTAACGTTATATTTAGTCCCGTTATCTCTCCTTTTCTAACCTTTTCTACTAAAGTAGGTAGTGACTCTAAATCAACTTCCATTTTTTTATATTCCAATCCTAACTTGTATTTTTTAATCCAAAAATTATGGATGATTGGTGAAAGTGAATGCTTTATAGGCTTACCTATTACAAAAAGTGTCATTTTGTATCTTTCGTGAGTTTTTTTACAAGATTTTTTAACGGAAACCCTATTATTGTTTCATAATCACCTTTTAAAACTGTCAAAAAATTATACTTGCTATTGTCTTCAATTCTATATGATCCTACTGACATCAATACGTTTTTTTTTTCTTCTTGCAAATATTCTTCAATTTTTCTTTTTGAGATATTTTTAAATAAAATTTCTGCGTCTTTTGTTTCTTTAAAATAAAACTTTTTGCTTTTAATAACATAAGTAGAACTGATTAATCTATGTTTTTTCCCCCTTAGATTGATCAAGTTTTCTTTTGCTTTTGATAAACTATTAGATTTATTTCTTATTTTTCCATCACATACTAATATTTGGTCTGATCCAATGATAATAGATTGTGGATACTTATCTATAATTGATTCTGCCTTTTTCTTTGATAAGAGTTCAGCTAGATCTTTAAAACTAAGCTCTGCATTTTGTTTTTTTATGTTGCTTTCTTGAACTTTATGTTTCACAGCTAATATTCTATCGAAATATTTTTTTATATAGCTTATTCTTGTCTGACTTGACGATGCAAGAATAACTTGTTTGTGTTTTGTGTATAAGTTCAATTTTTTTCTCTTTTTCTTTTTTTACTATATTTTTCCTTTTTTTCTCCACATGTTAATAATGTTAATTTTTTATCCACATTTTCTTCCACACTTTTAACATGAGTATTATTCACACTTTTCTTAGTCTTTTATTAATGATTTCATTATTTGTTAAGATTTTATTAACATAGTTTCTCTTTAAATGTTTGTTAGTATAGTGTTTATTAAAGATATTAACCCTTCTAAGCCTACAACAACAACAACAACCTTATTATATAATATAGTAGTAGTAGATATATGGATAAATTATTCTCAAAAATAAAAACTCCAATTTGGTTTATGAGACAGGCAGGGAGATACTTACCTGAATATAAAAAGCTTCGTTCAACAGAAAAGACTTTTTTAAATTTATGTTTTAATTCTGAAAAAGCTGCAAAAATATCTCTTCAACCTTTGGAAAGATTTGACGTAGATTTTATCATTTTGTTCTCTGATATATTAGTTGTACCTCATGCACTAGGTCAATTTGTTGACTTTAAGGAAAATATAGGACCTGTTTTAGAACCGATAAATAATAAATTTGAATTAGATCATACCAAGTTAAACAAAAATCTAAAGATGTTAGATCCAGTTTTTAAAACAATAAAAATCATTAAAGAGACAAATAAAGAAAAAAATCTGATAGGTTTTTGCGGGGGGCCTTTTACTGTCTTGACATATATGATCGAAGGTGGAACGTCAAAAACTCATGAGAAAGTAAAATTAAAAATAAAAAAAGAAAAAAAACAGTTACAAGAAATAATAGAAATATTAATTGAGTTTTCAAGTATGTATTTAATAGAGCAAATTAGGAGTGGAGCAAATGTTGTTAAGATATTTGAATCGTGGGCAGGTTTATTAGAAGGTGACGAGTTCTTTGATTTTATAATAGAACCTAATAAAAGAATTTTAAAAAATATAAAGAATGTTTTTCCAAATATTCCTGTCGCATGTTTCCCGCGAAAATCAGAATCACAAATCTTTAAGTTTATAGAAAATGTCGAATGTGATATAATTTCTCTCGATGAAAAGTTTCCCGAAGAACTTCTAGAAATAGCCAAAAAAAAAAATATTATTTTACAAGGAAATTTAAACCCTGAATTACTTGTAAGGGGAGGAAAAGAAATGGAAGAAACAATAAAAAAAATTCTTTTAAGATTTAACGGTAATAAACATATATTTAATTTATCCCATGGAGTTTTACCACATACGCCAATTGTTAATGTAGAGAAAACAATAAAATTAATAAGAGATTTTAATGAAACCAGATAACCATATTTATATTCCAGAAAAAAAGATAGGAGTTCTAATGATCAATTTGGGAACACCTGAAAATACAAATTATACGTCAATGTGGTTATACCTAAGAGAATTCCTTAGTGATAAAAGAATCATAGAGTTATCAAGAATAATTTGGTTTCCAATCTTATATTTTATTATCCTAATTTTTAGACCAAGAAAGTCAGGCAAACTATATGAAAAGATATGGGATAAAAAAAGAAATAAATCACCATTAAAGGTTTTCTCAGAATCAGTAGCAAAAAAACTACAAAGTAAATATGACAAAAAGAAAGTAGAAATTAAAAACGCTATGAACTATGGAAATCCAAAAATTAGAGATGAATTAAAAGAGATGATGAAGAAAGGTTGTGAAAAAATACTTATTTTTCCAATGTATCCCCAGTATTCAGCAACAACAACAGCATCTGTAGTAGACAGAGTTTTTGAATACTTGAAGAATACAAGGTGGCAACCAGCGATAAGAATTGTTCCCCCGTATTTTGATGATCCACTATATATAAACGCATTAAAATTTAATTTAGAAGAAAACTTAAGAACCCGTAAAATTAAGGAAAAAGATATTGTTTGTTCCTTTCATGGAATTCCAAAAAAATATTTTCTCAAAGGTGATCCATATCATTGTCATTGCGCAAAGACAGTAAGGTTATTAAATGAAAAAATGAAAGGAAAATATACCTTTCAAATGTCTTTTCAGTCAAGGTTTGGGCCACAAGAATGGCTAAGACCATATATGAATGAAAAAATGGACGACCTTATAGAAAAGAAAAAAAATAATATGGTAATTATGGCGCCAGGTTTTTCAGTTGACTGTTTGGAAACATTGGAGGAAATAAAAATGGAAGGGGAAGAAGAATTTTTAGAAAAAGGAGGAAAAAGTTTTTTTTATATAGATTGCTTAAACGACTCTCAGGCTGCCATAAAGATGTATCAGCAAATAATTAATCGAGAATTGCAAGGATGGCTAAAGTAATAGGAACGAATGACATATAGCATTTTAAAATCATTACATATTATTTTTTTTACTACATGGATGGCAGGCTTGTTTTATTTGCCAAGATTATTTGTTTATCATTCCAGCTGTGAAAAAAACTCAGATCAATACGTAACGTTTACTACTATGGAGAAAAAGCTACTGCGTTTTATTATGAATCCGTCAATGTTTTTAACTTGGTTTCTCGGAATTGCATTGGCTCTATTAAATAACTATTTCCTGACTACTTGGCTTATTATAAAAATTACACTAGTAGTTTTACTATCAGTTTTTCATATGTACTGTGCAAAAATTAGAAAAGATTTTGAGGTGTATAATAATGAAAAGGAAGAAAGTTTTTTTAGAATAATAAATGAGATACCAACTATATTATTTATTTTGATTGTTTTAATTGTAGTATTTAAACCATTTGATTGACAAATTAATACTAATAACTTATAAAAAAAATTCCGCTCTAATCCCCAATCTTTATTTTTTATGCATTTAAAAGACCTAAAATCAAAAAACCCATCTGAACTTCTAAAAATTGCAGAGGAACTCAAAATAGAGAACGCTGGCACGCTAAGAAAGCAAGATATGATTTTTGCAATTTTAAAGCAGATGGCATCAAACAAAGATGCTATTTACGGAGAAGGTGTCTTGGAAATCCTTCAAGACGGTTTTGGTTTTTTAAGATCTTCTGACGCAAATTATTTGCCGGGTCCAGATGACATCTATGTATCACCATCACAAATCAAACAAAATAGCCTTCGTACTGGTGATACGGTCGAAGGAGAAATGCGTGCTCCAAGAGAATCTGAGAGATATTTTGCTATTACAAAAATTGATAAGATTAATTTTGAGTCAACTGAAAAAACCAAACAAAGAATTAATTTTGATAATTTAACACCCCTTTATCCTGATGAGAAATTAAAGATGGAAGTTGAAAACCCAATGGCCAAAGATATAACTCATAGGGTAATGGATTTAATCGCACCACTTGGTAAAGGACAAAGAGCGTTAATTGTTGCTCCGCCAAGGACGGGAAAAACTGTAATGTTGCAAAACATTGCGCACTCTATTACTTCGAATCATCCAGAGGTATATTTAATAGTTCTTTTAATTGATGAGAGACCAGAAGAAGTTACTGATATGATTCGATCTGTGCAAGGTGAAGTTGTTTCCTCTACATTTGATGAACCGGCTAGTCGACACGTTGCGGTATCAGAAATGGTAATTTCAAAAGCAAAAAGATTAGTTGAACATAAAAGAGATGTTGTAATATTACTAGATTCAATAACTCGATTAGCTAGAGCATATAACACACAGGTTCCAAGTTCTGGTAAGGTTCTTACGGGTGGTGTTGATGCTAATGCACTTCAGAGACCAAAAAGATTTTTTGGTGCAGCGAGAAACATTGAGGAGGGAGGCTCTTTAACCATTATTGGGACAGCTCTAGTTGACACAGGGTCGAGAATGGATGAAGTTATTTTTGAAGAATTTAAGGGAACAGGAAACTCAGAGATAATACTTGATAGAAAACTATCTGATAAAAGAGTTTTCCCTTCAATTGATGTCACAAAATCAGGAACGAGAAAAGAAGAACTTTTAGTTTTAAAAGATGACTTATCAAAAATGTGGATTCTCAGAAAAATTTTGATGCCAATGGGCGTTAACGACTCGATGGAGTTCCTAATTGATAAGATTAAAAATTCAAAAAATAATTCTGATTTTTTTGAATCTATGAAATCTTAATGAAAGTTCTAAGTTGGAATGTCAATTCTATTAGAGTAAGAAAAGATCAACTACTTTCAGTAATTAAAAAAGAGGACCCTGATATTATTTGTCTTCAAGAAACAAAAACTATAGATAATCATTTTCCTAAAGAGATACTGGAAAAAAAGGGTTATTTTGTTTATGTTAACGGAATTCAGTCATATAATGGTGTTGCTATAATATCTAAGATTGAAGCAAATAAAATAAGTTCACATAAGTTTTGTAATCAAAATGATGCAAGGCATATCCAAGCAAATTTTAAAAATTTTTCAATTCATTCACTTTATGTTCCGGCTGGTGGAGACATACCAGATATAAATGATAATGAAAAGTTTGGTCATAAATTAAAATTTTTGGATGAAATGGCAAACTTCTTTAAGTTTGATAAAAATCAAATAAATATAATTTGTGGTGATTTAAATGTTTCCCCCAATGAAGACGATGTTTGGTCTCATAAGCAATTGCAAAACGTTGTAAGTCATACAAAAGTTGAAAGAGAAAAATTAATTAAGATTATGAATAAGGGAAAATTTATGGATACCACCAGAATGTTTATCTCACCGCCAGAAAATGTTTTTACATGGTGGAGCTATAGGTCGAAAGATTTTAGGAAAAATAATAGGGGCAGAAGGCTTGATCATATTTGGGTTACAGATCATCAACAAGTTAAGTCTATTAATGCAAAAATTATAATTGAAGCTCGTTCACTTCATCAACCATCCGATCATGTTCCAATAAGCTATGAATTTAAATTAGGCTGAAACCATTTTGCCAATTGATTTGCCAGATAATAAGTGAAAATGGAGATGAGGAACTTCTTGTCCGCCGTGTTTTCCAATATTGGTTATTAGTCTGTAACCCTCCTTAAGTTCTAACTTCTTAACAATCAAATTAATAGATCTTATAAATTGAAATATGAATTTTTCATCTGCTTTTTCAGAAAAATCTGCAAAACTACAAAAAGGTTTTTTTGGTATTATTAAGACATGTATAGGCGCTTGAGGATTAATATCTTTAAAAGCGTAAGCATATTCATTTTCAAAAATTTTTTTTGAAGGTATTTCTTGCCTTAAGATTTTTGCAAAAATATTTTCATTGTTATAATTTCTAATGTCAATCATTCTTCATTCTTTTATTAAGAGTTTTTTCTACGTCTTCGATTGTTAGATCTGAGTCCTCCAATAAAACTAGCAAATGAAACACAAGGTCAGCAGATTCTTCTAGTAATTCTTTTTTCCCTTCATATAGGTATGCTGTTACAGTTTCTACCGCCTCTTCGCCAAGCTTATTTGCAATTTTTACTTTTCCTTTTTTAAAAAGCTTTGCGACGTAGGAATCTTTGGGAAGGTTCTTTTTTCTATTTTTAATAACTTGTGATAACTTAAAAAATAATTTTTCTTCCATTTTACCTTGAAATATAATCCATTCTTACATCAATATCATTTAAAATTAAATGTTTTTTAACTTCATTGATTGAAAATTTTCCAAAATGAAAAACAGAGGCAGCCAGTAAAGCTGAGGCTTTACCTTTTTTTACGCCTTCAACAAAATGATTTAATGTGCCAACACCACCTGATGCAATAACTGGAATGTTTAACGATTCAGAGATCTTTTCAGTTAAATCTAAATCAACCCCTGCTTTGGTTCCGTCCCTATCCATAGATGTTAATAAAATCTCTCCTGCGCCTAAATCTTCAACTTTTTTTGCCCATTTTATAGCATCTATATTAGTATTTATTCTTCCTCCATTAATGAAAACCTTCCAGTCATTTTTTATTTTTTTTGCATCTATAGCAACAACTATGCATTGGTTTCCAAATTTTTTAGCACCTTCTGTTATTAAATTGGGATTGTTTATAGCCGCACTGTTGAGTGAAATTTTGTCAGCACCAACAGATAAAAATTTATCCATATCTGACAACTCTCTGATCCCACCTCCAACGGTTAGAGGAACGAAGCATTCATAGGCAGTTTTTTCTATAATATCTACCATTGGATTTCTTTTTTCATGAGTTGCTGTGATATCAAGAAAAGTAATTTCATCAGCACCACTTTTACTGTAGATTTTTGCTTGTTCTACGGGATTACCTGCGTCAATTAGATCTACAAAGTTTATACCTTTTACTACTCTTCCTCTATCTACATCAAGGCATGGTATAATTCTAATTTTCATTTTTTCTCATCTAATAAGTTTATAGCATGATCCACGTTAAGCCTATTCTCATAAATTGCCTTTCCTACTATAACTCCTACTAAGTTTGGATTCTTAACACTAATTTTCTTTAGTTTTTTTATATCCTCAAGAGAAGCAACACCCCCTGATGCAATAACATTAATGCTTGTTGATTCTAATAAGTCCTGTAATTGATCAAAACTTAGTCCCTCAAGAACACCATCTTTGTCAATATCAGTAAAAATTATGTGTTTTATCCCTATGTCCTCGTATTTTTTTGCAAGTTCAGTTACAGTAATCTTTTTCGTTTTTGACCAGCCCTCTGTAGTTACAAATCCTTTTTTTGCATCTAAACCTATTGCAATTTTTCCGGGGAATTTTAATGATATTTCTTCAACTAACTTTGGGTTTGTTACAGCTATGGTTCCAAGAACTATTCTATCTATATTATTATCAATAAGATAAGCTACTGTGTTTTCATTTCTGATACCCCCCCCAACTTGTATGAAACATTTTATTTCTTTTTTAATTTTAATAAATATTTCATGATTACAATTTTTCCCTTTGAATGCACCGTCTATATCGACCATATGGATCCATTTTGCGCCAAGTTTAATAAATTCTTTTGCTTGATCAAGAGGGTTTGGGTTATAAAATGTTATTTTTTCTAATTTTCCTTTAATAAGACGAATACATTTTCCATCTTTTAAATCAATTGCCGGATAAAGATTCATAAAAACTTCTCTAATTCAAGGAATGTTTCTAAAAAAATTAGACCAAAATAGTTACTTTTTTCTGGATGAAATTGTGTTCCAACTATATTGTTTTGTGAAACCATTGCTGTGATTTCTTGTCCATAATCAGCGGTCATTATTTTGTTATTTTCACTACTTGTTAAAAAATTATAGCTATGAACAAAGTATGCAGAAACTTTTTCAAACTCTAATCTTGTTTTTAACTTCTTTGTGAATGCAGTCTCCTTTTTAAAATTTAAATCACTCCATCCCATATGAGGGATTTTAAGCTTGTTATTAGTCTTTTGTATTTTTTTTACTTCACCTTCTATCCAGTTAAGTCCATTAAATTTTCCATTTTCAAAACTTCGAGTAGCAAGCATTTGCATTCCCACACAGATTCCTAAAAAAGGAACACCATTATCTTTTACTTTAAATGAAATAATATCTATTAAATTAGATTTTTTTAAGCCATTAATACAAGATTCAAAAGACCCAACTCCAGGAAGTACCAGGTAATTTGCGTTTTTAATTTCTTTTTCCTTGCTGGTTACTAGAACCTTAATATTCTTCCTCTCTCTAATTGCGTTTAGGGCATTAAAAACAGACCGTATGTTTCCACAACCATAGTCAATTATTGAAACTAATTTCATTTTAATTTTTTGCTTGATAAATTAATAAAGCTTTTTCTTTTGATGTAGCATTCACGACGTTTTCTGGAGAATAATCTATTTTTAAATATTTTTGGATAAGTAGGTCTTTGCCAAAAAACCCCCAAAAAATATTAGAAATTAAAACAAAGCCTGTAGTAAAACCTGTAGAGTAAAAACTTATAATTAAAATTAATGATAAATTAATAGTTACTGGAAGCCATAATTGCTTATAAATACCCCAAAAAAAACCAAAAAAAAATGAAATAATACTGAATCCATTATCCACAACTTTAGTTGGATAATTTTTTTTTTTAAAGATGAAGAAAGTTCGCATCTCTTTTTTAAAGAGTCCCCTTAGTTGATGGAACCTCATCTTTTCTTTTTGGGTCAACCTTAATCGCTTCCTTAAGTGCCCTTGCAAGACCTTTAAAGCAAGACTCTACGATATGGTGATTATTTTCACCATATAAATTTTCAACATGAAGGGTTATTCCAGCTGTTTGAGAAAATGCCTGAAACCATTCTTTAAAAAGCTCAGTGTCCATTTCACCAAGCTTAGGTTTAGAGAAATTAACTTTCCAAACCAAATAGGGTCTGTTTGAACAATCTACAACTATTCTTGAAAGCGTTTCATCCATGGCAGATAGAGCTTGACCAAATCTAAAGATTCCCTTACGCTCCCCAAGTGATTTTGAGAATGCTTCGCCTAACGCCAATGCGCTATCTTCTGTAGTGTGGTGGTAGTCAATGTGTAGATCACCATGAGCTGATAAATCAATATCGACCATACTATGTTTAGAAAGTTGTTCCAACATATGATCCAAGAACCCAATTCCAGTGTTAATATTATTTATACCTTTTCCATCTAGAAAAACTTTAACATTGATTTCTGTTTCTTTTGTTTTTCTGGTGAACGAATGTTTGCGCATAAATAAATTTTATTGGATATTAAATCTAAAATATATAGATTAATATTAAATTATCAATTGAGGTATAAAATTAATGGCCAACGAAAAAGACTTTCAAAAATGGTATGGAACAACAATTGTTTCGGTTAGAAAAAAAAATGAAGTGGTAGTTGCTGGGGATGGACAGGTAACCCTCGGGGACACAGTTATTAAGTCAAATGCGAAGAAAGTAAGAATACTTGCAGATGGTAAGGTTATCACTGGATTCGCTGGAGCTACTGCAGATGCTTTTGCATTATTTGAAAGATTAGAGTCTAAATTAGAAAAATTTTCAAATAATCTTATGAGAGCCTGCGTTGAAATGGCGAAAGACTGGAGAACAGATAGGTATCTTAGAAGATTAGAGGCAATGATGATAGTAGCAGACAAAGAGAGTAGTCTAATATTGAGTGGTAACGGCGATGTTCTTGAGCCCAAAGACGGTCTAATGGCTATAGGGTCAGGAGGCAATTATGCTCTTGCTGCTGCACGAGCGCTATACGATTCTAAATTAAATGCTGAACAAATAGCAAAAAAAAGCCTTGAAATTGCTGCTGATCTTTGTATCTACACAAATGATAACATTATTTTAGAAAAAATTGTATGACAACATTTACACCCAGAGAAATTGTATCTGAACTAGACAGATTTATAGTTGGTCAGAATACGGCTAAGCGCGCAGTAGCCATTGCGTTGAGAAACAGGTGGAGACGACAACAAATCAAAGGCTCATTAAAAGAAGAGGTCTTACCCAAAAACATACTTATGATTGGACCGACAGGAGTAGGAAAGACTGAAATTGCCAGACGGCTTGCCAAATTAGCCGATGCTCCTTTTATAAAAGTTGAAGCCACCAAGTTTACAGAGGTTGGATATGTAGGACGAGATGTTGAACAGATCATAAGAGATTTACTTGAGGTTTCCATAAATAACAATAAGGAAAGTTTAAAAAAAGCGGTTAAAGCTAGAGCAGAGATAAGTGCGGAAAAAAGAGTTATAGAGGCATTAGTTGGTTCATCAGCTAGTTCGCAAACTAAAGAAAAATTTAAAAAAATGTTAAGAAGTGGACAATTAGACGATCAAGAAATTGAAATTGAATTATTATCTAACTCCTCATCTCCAATGAAATCTATGGAAATTCCTGGAATGCCTGGCGGTATGATGGGGATGATTAATTTAGGAGAAATTTTTGGAAAAGGTTTTGGACAAAAAAGAGAGAAAAGGAAGCTTACTGTTAAAGAGTCATATGAATTTCTCCTTAGTGAGGAATCTGATAAACTAATTGATAATGATAGTTTGCTTAAAAGGGCAATTAATAATGTAGAACAAGATGGAATAGTATTCATCGATGAGATTGATAAAATCTGTGGGAAAAATAGTAGAGGAACGGCTGAAGTAAGTCGAGAAGGAGTTCAAAGAGATCTTCTTCCCTTAATTGAGGGTTCAACTGTCTCCACAAAGTATGGAACAGTCAAAACAGATCATATTCTGTTTATTGCTTCAGGTGCTTTTCACGTTGCCAAACCTTCGGACTTGTTACCAGAGCTTCAAGGAAGGCTTCCTAATAGAGTTGAACTGTCTGCTTTAAACCAAGAAGATTTCATCAGAATTCTTAAAGAACCAGAAAATAATTTAATAAGACAATACGAAGAATTAATTGCAACGGAGGGTGTTGATTTAAAATTTTCAGAAAATGCAATATCTGAAATTGCCAAGATAGCGACTCAAGTAAATGATGAAGTTGAAAATATTGGCGCAAGAAGACTCCATACTATTTTAGAAAAAGTTCTTGATGATATCAGTTTTTCTGCTTCAGAAAAAAAAAATGGTCAAATTAAAATTGACGATAAATATGTAATAAAACAAATTGGTGAAATTTATAAAAACAATGATTTATCAAGATTCATTCTTTGATTTTTTAAGATAAACCATAATTGCTCCTTCTCCACCGTTTTCAGGGCCAGCAGAGTCAGACCATAATATATATTTAGATAACTGAATAGACTTTAACCAAATAGGCACATTTTCTTTAAGTTTTCCTGTTCCCCGCCAGCCTTGAGACACGGAAAGTCGCTGACCTTTCCCGGTTATAATTAACAATAGCCTTTTATTAAATTTATAATTTCTCAATATAAAATCGGCTACCTTTTTTTTTGATTCTTCTAAAGTGAAACCATGAAGATCAAGTTTGGATTTAATTTTTAACTTTCCTTTTTTTATCTTCTTTAAAGTATTCTTTTCAAGTGGCGGTCCTTCTTCACCTTTGCTATAAAAAAAGTCTATTTTAAATTTTTCCTTATATTCCTTTTTCTCAAAATTTTTTTTCTCCCTACTCTTTTTTAATAAATTAATTTTTTTTTCTAAAGGGACTACCTTTTTCTTAAATTCTTCCCAATCTTCTTCAGTCATTATAATCTTTCGGAATTAAAACATATATAAGCAGTTTTTTTTTTAATTCACCAGCAATTTTTTCTGCTTTAAAGCCTCTCCCAGTAAATAGGTCAGCTCTATTCTTTCCAATTATAGCTCCCCCAGTATCCATTGAAATTACTGGGAGAATTTTGTTATTAGAAATTGTATGTAATATCAATGGTATTCCTAGAGGATAGTATTGTTTGTCTATGGCTACACAAGCATAAGGGCTAAGGCTTAAACCTATTGAACCAATTGAGCTTTTCTTAGTTTTTTTTTGGTCGATGTTAAAAAAAATATATCTCTTATTTTGATATAGGATTTCATCAGTAAGCCTAGGGTTATCATATAGAAACTTCTTAATTGTAAATAAATTGATTTCTCCGCTGATAAGTTTCTCTTTTTTTAAAAACTTCCCAATTGATGAGTATTTTTTTTTATTATTTCCACCGTAGTTAATTTTAATTTGTTTTTTATTTTCTAATGTCCCTATACCTGAACCCTGAATTTGTAAAAAAAACAATTCAATTTTGTTGTCTGTCCATAGCAAAACATCCTGAATATTAAAGTTTGATTCAATTTTTTTTCTCTCAAGCATATCATAATTTTTATTATACTTGAGGATGGGTACATTAAACTTTCTTGTTTTATTGAATGATACCTTAATTTCGGGCTCATAATAGCCTGTCAAAATACCTGCTTTATTTGAAAGCTTTTTAATTTCAAAATTTTGCGATAGGAATGACATGTTTAAATCTTCTGTATTAAGGTTTTCACATATTTTTTTCCATTGCTTCTTTGTCCCAAGGTGAGGATACGAGTGATGTTTTTGAAGGTTTTCAATTAATTTTTTTTCACAAACTTTTTTAAATAATTCAAAGAATTTGCCTAGATCCTCTTCAATTAAGCTTGATTTTAAAAAATCAATTGATTTAGTTGAGTTTTTTGAATTTACATCTTTAAAGAAAAAGAGTGATAAAAAAATTAAAACTTTAAGTATCAATTACTTTCTTCGATTTTTTCTAAAATCCAATTGGGGTCTTTTCTTTTTAAATCTTTTGAAAAGAACCAACTTTCTACTATTGATAAAATCTGATTTCCATCACCACTAATGATTTTCCCTTTGTCATTTTTAATTACCTGTACTTGTTCAGATGAAAACTTAACTTTAATTGATGCGACATTACTTTTTAAAGATACCTCTTCGATTTTTGCTTCTTTAATTCCTATTATACTTACATCTAAGTTTTCGTTTTTCTTTGCTCTGCTATTAATTTGTTTGTCAAACATACTAAAAATATCAGCTGAAAGAAGTTTTTTGAGTGGTTTAATGTTTTCATCGGAGTATTTATTTATTATGAATTCAAATGCTTTCTTTGCCCCAGTAATAAAGTCGTCAACCTTAAATGAGGGATCGATTCTATGAATTTTAGAAAGTTTATTAGAGATGCCTGGATTTTCGTGAAAAACCTGTTTTGGATTCTCCAGGTTTTCTTGATCAAAATTAGCCTTTGAAACCTTATCAGGTGATGATTCTTTGAGGTCAGATTTCCTTCTTGTAAACTTATCTGCTAAATCATGCTCGTTTCCAGTTTTCTTACCTAAGGTATTTCTCAACCTATTGATAATGAAAATAGCTATCATTGCTAATATAAGTATGTCTATGTATGGTAAGTTATTCATTTTTTTTATTGTTATAGAAGCAATACTCTTTTTTTTGTATTATATTACCTTCAATCTCATAATGATACATTTATATGGCAAATAAAAAAAAAAATTCAAACATAAACAATCTTAAATTCATAATTAATGCTCAATATCTTAAGGATTTATCCTTTGAAAACCCTCGTGCCCCAGAATCTTTAAGGAATTTTTCTTCCAACCCATCTTTTAACATAGATGTGGATGTTAAATCAAAACCTTTAAATGACCATGGTAAGAATATTTATGAGGTTGAACTGATTGTCAAAGGTGAGACAAAAATGGAAGAAAAGCCATTGTTTTTGATAGAGGGAAGTTACTGCGGAATTTTTACTATCGAAAATGCAGATAACGATGTTTTAGAAAAAATCCTTCTAATTGAATGTCCTAAATTTCTATTTCCTTTTTTAAGATCAGTGATAGCTAACTCTACAAGGGAGGGAGGATTTCCTCCTTTAATGCTCAATCCAGTTGATTTTGTTGGTATGTATGAGAGTAAAAAATCAAAGGGTAAACAAAAGTAACTATAGTTTCACCTTTTTTTTTAATTCTTTTTTTACTGCTAAATTTTCATTAACAATCTCTTCATTAATTTCGAAGGTTGTAAGACCCTTCTTCCATTTTTCAATAAATTTTTTCATATTTTCTCCTCTGAGAGTGCCGGTTTTCTGTGATTTTTTAAATTTTTCTTTTATTTTTTTTCTATTTAAGATTTCTTTTACTTCATCGATTTCTAGCAACTCATTTTCCCTTATAAAATTAGTAATTACAAAGTTAAGTCTCTTGTTTTCATTTTCTAGTCTTAGGTTTTCTTCTTTTATTTTTTTTAAGTGCTCCTGAACAGTATTAATATCTTCTTCCTTAAACAATCTAATTTTTTTGTTAAATTTTTGAAGAGTTTCTTCAAGATTTTGTAGTAAAAGATCCTTAATTTTAATTATGTCTACTTCATTATAATTATAGTGGCTCTTGTCACTTAGTTTAGCAAGGCTTGAAAATGCTAAAAAGATTTTGTTAATTCTTTTTTTGGATAAGACAATAAAATTACAAATTTTAAAAATTGTTCGTTCTTCTTTTGTCCATTCACTTCTTGGTTTATATCTGAACTTTTTAAGGAAAGCAAAGGCATCTGCAAAAGAAAGCTTACTTTTTTGTATTTCTCTATTCATAATATATACGGTACTAATAAATACTATATTTTTTTAAATTTTTAAAGCCTTACTTTATAATATGTTATTATTTGCAATACTAGGATTGTTTTTGCCCTTTCTCGTTGTTTAAAGTATTTAGTAAAATTGCTTTTATCAATATTCTTTTAGTTGATTTATGATACTAATGATTTTTGGCACATTTAATGCTTATTTTACTTTATGATAGAGAGCGACATAAGTATTAAAGACAAGATTTTAACACTTGCAGAAAAGTCAGTTAGCTTAAAAGAATATCAATTTAAAGATAAAGATAGCTTTTTTGCTAATTCCTCCAGTTTTGTAAATGAACTTAAAAATAAAAATGAAATATTCTATCCATTAAGCCAATCATCCTGGGATTATACCGAATACAATGCAATAATTGATCAATTATATACTGGTAATCTAACAATGGGAGAAAAAGTAGAAAACTTTGAAAAAAGTTTCGCTGAGTACTTTGGCGTTAAATACGCTATCATGGTTAATTCTGGTTCTTCAGCTAACCTTTTAATAGTCGCAGCCTTGAGTTTATTACAAAAATATGATTTTAAAAAAGATGATGAGGTTATTGTTCCTTCTTTGGGCTGGAGCACAAGTTATACACCATTTGCACAATATGGACTAAAATTAAAGTTTGTAGATATTGATTATCAAACATTAAACATTGACCCTGAAAAAATAAAAAATGCAATCTCAAAAAAGACTAAAGCAATACTTGCAATAAATATTTTAGGAAACCCCATTGAGTTCAAAAAAATTAAAGAAATATGTGACACAAATAAATTACTTTTGATAGAGGATAATTGTGAATCACTAGGAGCTAAGTACGGTGAAAGGAATACAGGAAATCTTGGGATTGCCGCCTCACATAGTTTTTTTTTCTCACATCATATTCAAACAATAGAGGGTGGCATGATAACCACTAATGATAGTAATATTTGTGAGTGTGCAAGATCTCTTCGTGCTCATGGGTGGAGTAGAGATTCATTAGAAAAAAATTCATTTAGCAAGAGTCCAAGTGCTCAGTTCAAGAATCATTTTAACTTTATTTTACCAGGATATAATTTACGCCCCAATGAACTTAATGGAGTATTAGGAATTTCGCAATTACAAAAATTCCCAAAAATTTTGGAAGGTAGAAAAGATAATGCTCGTATTTTTAAAAAACTTTTTGATAACCAAACTTATTGTAGCATTCAAAAATGTGATCATGATTCATCTTGGCATGGTTTCAGTATATTGTTAGAGGGAGCACTGCAAAATAAAAGAGATTACATTATGAATGAGCTTTATAATAATGGGATTGAGACAAGACCAATACTAACAGGAAATTTTTTGAAGAACTCAGTCTGTAATTTTATTAATTATGAAATCTCAGGAATTTTGAAGAATGTAGAGTATTTAGATAGAACAGGTTTTTATGTTGGTAACTCTCATTATAATCTAGAAAATCAGCTTTCTAAACTAGCCGAAATTCTCTGTAAACTTAATAAGAAAAATAATTAAACTAACAAAACTGATGATTATAAATGACTTAATTGGAGGCTTAGGAAATCAGTTATTTCAAATTTCTGCCGGATTTGCTCATGCAAAAAAAGTCAAAACAGACTATGCAATAAACTATAAGGTTGGCTCAATATATAATGGTCAAGGTCACCCTCATATAAGATATAAGGATAACCTTTATAAAAAAATTCCAGAGACAAATGATAGTTTTTTTTCTCTTTATAAAGAACCAAAGTATAGTTTTACTCAAATACCTAAATTAAATAATTTATGTTTAATTGGATATTTCCAATCAAAGAAATATTTCCTAGGATATGAGGAGGAGGTTAAAAGCCTTTTTGAATTTCCTAACCCTTTAAGAAAAAAAGTTTTGAGAAAGTTTGACAAAATTAAAAAGAAGAAAGTTGGAATTCATTTTAGACTAGGTGACTATCGCTTAGAGAGCACAAAGGAAGTTTTTTATAATATTGACTACTCATTGTACCTTAAAGAAACAACTAAATATTTTGACGATGAATATGATTTTTTAATTTTTTCAGATGATTTAAATTCATTATGCCGAGAGGTTAACCTTAAAAACCTTATTAGTTTAGAAAATGATAATGAGCTTGAAGATTTATATTCATTGTCTCAATGTGATAGTGTAATAATGAGTAATAGTTCTTTTTCTTGGTGGGGTGCTTTTTTAGGGAAAAAAAAAGAAAAAGTTTTTTGTCCAGATAAATGGTATGGACCAAGGGGACCGAAGGACTCACAGGATCTTTATGAGAATTCTTGGACTAAAATAAGCGTGTAGGCTTAACAAAACAATTTTATTAGTTTTAGAAATGGAGCGGGAAACGAGATTCGAACTCGCGACCCTCACGTTGGCAACGTGATGCTCTACCACTGAGCTATTCCCGCAGGATCAGAAAATGTATAATATACTCTTAAAAAAAATTAATTACAATATTACCAATCAAGAATAATATATTTTTAAATATTTATTTTAAATGTTAAGAAAGATTATCATATAATAATATATGCCTTATAATTTTGATAAAAATTTCGAAGAACTTCCAGAGACACTTCCACTTTTTCCACTGAGTAAAGTTCTTTTATTGCCTAGAGCTAAGCTACCACTCAACTTGTTTGAAAATAGGTATTTGCACATGCTTGACTATGCATTAGCAAATGGGAGATCAATTGGTATGATTCAGCCAACTGAGAAAATTAGAGATTTAAAATCGAGAAAAGAGCCTAAACTCTACACGATCGGTTGTGCAGGTTATATTACAGCATTTTCTCAAACTAATGATAATAGGTACGAAATAATTCTTAAGGGTCTGTGTAGGTTTGAATTAAAAAGTGAACTTAACTTAATGAATGGATTTAGAAGAGCTAAAGTTGGATGGAAACCATTCAAAGGTGATTTTGACCGCTCTGTTCTAAAAAACAGAGAAAAAAGATCAGTCTTCATTGAGAATTTGAAGTTTTATCTTGAAAAAATGTCCATAAATGCTGACTGGGAAGCTATAGAAGTTTCAAGTGATGAAGATCTAGTAAATTCTATTTCAATGGGTTGTCCATTTGACGTTAACGAAAAGCAAGCCTTGCTTCAAGCACAATCTCTTGATGAAAGACTGGATGTACTAATTTCACTAATGAAAATGAGCGTTAGCTTCAGTTCTGCCTCAGGTTTAAGTGAAAAACTTTCTTGAATAATGAACGATTTTGATGAAAGTATTGTCCCTTTGTTAATTTGTCCAAAGACCGGAAAAAAACTTTTATACGATAAAAAAAAAAAAATTCTACATACCGCTGATATGAAGAACACCTATAAAATTAAAAAAGGTATTCCGATATTAGTGGCTGACTAAAATAATGATCCCAAATTCGATTAAATTGTCTACCGATAAAAAGTCTCTGCAAATAGCTTATGATGAAAAAAATTTTTTAATTCTATCATCATCTTTGCTAAGAGCATATACACCTTCTGCTGAAAACAAGAAAAATCTTAATTCTCCAGACGTTAAAAAGTTTTTAAAGGTTTTAATAGATAAAGTTGAAAAAGTTGGTAACTATGCTATTAGAATTTCTTTTAGTGATGGTCATAATACAGGAATTTATAGTTGGGAATTTTTATATGAAATCGGTATTAAAAGTCAAACCTCATAAGCCCCATCGCGAACATCATACTTTTTTTTTTAAGATAGGTTGACTTATTAAAGATTTTTAACCCATTCTCTCTCACCGACTTTATTAAAGTGGAATTATTTGAGAATAATTGATTTAATCTGTGAGTAGCTTGAATTAACAATTTTTTATCAACTAATCTTTTTAATGAATAACCCCTGAGAACAAGGGGACTTCCAACATCTAAACCAATCTTTAAATTCTTAGAAATAATTTTTGCCAGGTGATACGAATCTCTTAGCCCTAAATTTAGACCTTGTCCAGCAATAGGATGAATTGCCTGGCATGCGTCTCCTATAAGGACCACTCTATCCTTAAAGTATTCATAGCAAGAAATAACATTTAAATTATATATCACTGGTTTCGAGGTTTTGGTTATTTGACCAAAAACTTTTGCGTATTTTTTTTCAAATTCATTATAAAAGCTATTTTTTTCTTGCATTTGATTTTTAAACGGTGAGTCTACCGTCCAGACCACCGAAGAAGATTTTTTGTTATTATTTTGCATTGGAAGTAATGCAAGAGGTCCTGAAGGAAAAAATCTTTCAATAGCTTGGGATTGGTGAGATAATGAATGCGAAATATTAAACACATACGCTATTTGGTTGTAATCAAAAAAGAAATTTTTTATATCCGCAAAAAACCTCATTCTGGAGTTTCTACCATCAGCCCCAACAATTAAAGGTGCCGAAAAGTTTCCTTTATCCGAGAATATTGTTGTACAGTTAATTTTTTTTTTAATATCCTTTATATTTACATCTCCAATAAATTTTATAAATGTTGATTTCAATACTTCTTTAAAAAAAGTTTTTTTTAAGAACTCATTATCAACAATAAAGCCAAGAGGACCTTCGTTAAGGGATTCCGATTTAAAGTTAAGGTCACCATTATTTATTCCTTCCGAAACCCTGATTTCATTTATTGGTTGGGCCTTTTTCTTAATTTTATTCCATATGGATATTTCTTTTAGGATTCTACTTGAGCCTTGTGATATTGCTGATGTTCTTGAATCCTTTACTTCAAGAAGTTTTTTTTTATTGTTTTTGTCTAAAATTAAAGTATTGAGTCCTAGTTTAGAAAGAAATAGAGCTAATGTCATCCCGACTAAACCGGAGCCTACAATAATTATGTTGTGTTGATGATTATCCAAAATATCTTATAATTCTTTTAAATATTGTATAAATATAATTACATTAATTGATGTTTAAAAATTTTAAAGAAAATTTCGAGAAATTTATAATTTCTTTCATACTCTTTTCTATAGGTTTTATAACTTTAGTTTCTTTAATAACATATAATAAAATAGATAATAGTTTTTTTAAATATGATTCCAATATTCAAGAAAGCTCAAATCTTTTTGGAATCTTTGGCTCATATTTATCCTCGTTTTTAATAGATATTTTTGGAAACATTTCATTTTTAATTCCTGTTTTTTTTATTTTTCATTTCTTTAGTATGCTTTTGGGAAGATTAGTAACTTGGTATAACTGGACTTTATTACCATTCTTACTAATTTTTTCAAGCCTTCTTGCTGAATTTATTTCCCAAAACTACATTAGTTTTAGTTTAGATACTGGGCTTTTAGGGATTGGTTTGTATAATTATTTAAATTACTTTCTAGAGGAGTTTTGGAACCCCATAATAATTTTGTTTGTTCTATTGATATTAACTTTAAGCTCAATTTACTTTTCTTTAAATATTCAGGTAAAGAAATTAGGAAAAACAATAAATTTTTTTTATAATTGTTTAGTCTTTTTCATTTTTGGTATTGCAAAATTTTTTAACTTTGGGAAGAATATAAAGTTAGAACAAATTTTTACAACCAAGAAAAAAAAGACTTTATCTTCAAGTGTCTTAAAAAAAAGGTCTGTAGAGGAGAAAAAAAAGACTGTACTGGATTTTAATTTTCCGTCAATTGATCTTTTAGAAAAACCAAAAAGAATCCCTGGGGTTGAGGTTGAAAATAAAAGAAACGCAGAGGTAAACAAAGCTTTATTGACTAATGTTTTAGCTAACTTTAAAATAAATGGTGAGATTACTGAAGTAAAGCAGGGCCCAATTGTCACTTTATTTGAACTAACACCTGCGCCAGGCACACAATCATCTTCAGTAATTCGGCTTTCTGATGATATTGCTAGGTCAATGCGAGCTAATTCTGCTAGAATTTCTACAATTCCTGGAAAAGATGCTTTAGGGATAGAGATTCCTAATAAAAATAGGGAAGTAGTTTATCTTAGAGAGCTATTAGATGACGATTTATATAAATCAGCTCATTGTAAGTTACCTTTAGCCTTGGGAAAGGATATTTTTGGTAGACCAGTGATTGTTGATTTAGCGAAAATGCCTCATTTATTGGTTGCGGGGACAACTGGATCTGGTAAGTCAGTTGGAATTAATGCTATGCTTCTTTCTATTTTGTATCAACTTACACCAGAGGAATGCAGATTGATTTTGATTGATCCAAAAATGTTAGAGCTTTCAATTTATAAAGGAGTTCCCCATTTATTAACAGAAGTTGTAACTGATCCCAAAAAAGCTATTTCTGCTTTAAAATGGATCGTTAAAGAAATGGAGAATAGATATCAAATGATGGCACATCTGGGAGTTAGAGAAATCGATGATTATAATATTAAAGTTAAGAAAATTTTAGACGAGGGTAAGGTTATTTTTAAAGAGACTCAGGTTGGTTATGATTCAGAGACGGGGAAACCAGTTATGGAAAAGAAGCCTTTGGACTTAAATGTTTTTTCAAAAATTATTGTAGTTGTAGATGAATTGGCTGATTTAATGATAACATCTGGAAGAGAAATAGAGTCAGCTATTCAAAGGTTATCACAAATGGCTAGGGCATCAGGGATTCACCTTATAGTCGCAACTCAGCGTCCGTCAGTAGATGTTATTACAGGAACCATCAAATCAAACTTTCCGACAAGAATAAGTTACAAAGTTGTAAATAAAATTAACAGTAGGACTATTTTAGAGGAACAAGGTGCTGAACAACTTTTGGGTCAGGGTGATTTGTTAATTTCAATGCCAGGCGATCAATTGTTAAGAGTTCACGGACCTTATGTTAAAACTGAAGAGGTAATTTCTGTAGTTAATCATTTAAAATCACAAGGGGAACCAGATTATTTAGATTCAGTTACCAGTGATGATGATGAAAATCAAAGTATATCACTTGGCTTGAATGAATCAGGAGACGATCTTTATGATAAAGCGGTTTCAATTGTTTGTAGAGAAAAGAAAGCTTCTACAAGTTTTATTCAAAGACATTTACAAATAGGGTATAACAGAGCTGCTAGAATTATAGAAAAAATGGAATCAGAGGGAATAGTAAGTCCAGCTAATCATGTTGGAAGAAGAGAGGTTCTTGTTGGTAAAGATAATTAATCTTTTTATCATTTCTTTATTGGTAAATTCATGTGTTATTGTCAGTACTGCAGGATCATTAGTTGGTAGTGCTTCGACCTCTACAAGAGGATTATCAGGAACTATTGAAGATACTTATTTAACGTCAAAAATAGTTTCAAAAATTACTTTAATGAAATTATCAAATTTCTCGAATATTACCGTATCGGTTATCAATGGAAAGGTTCTTCTGGCTGGAAATATTGAAAATCAAGAAAAAAGATTAGAATTAATAAAAAAAGTTTGGTGGATTGATGGTGTTAAAGAAGTTTATAATGAGCTTGAAATTAGACCTCAAATTTCATTTTCTGAAAAAACAGAAGACTTTATTTTTAAATTGAAAATTAAAAATAGACTATTACTTGAACCAGGTATTTTTAGTAATAATTATAATATAGATGTTGTAAATGGTAATGTTTATGTAATCGGAATTTCTTCAGACATAGAAGAAAAAACAAAAATAGATAACTTTTTAAATAATATGAATGATATTAAAAAGTTAATCCTATTAGTTGATATCCAAAAAAATTAAAATAAAGATGGAGAATAAACAGTTTTCAGCCTTTTTTCAAATGGATCCTTTTGAGAAGTTGAATGAAAATTCTGATTCAACTATTTCTATTATTAAAGAGGGTTTAAAAAAAAATATAAAAATTTGGGTAGGTTCACCTAAACAGATTACTTTCAGAAAAAGTGAAGTTATTACAAAAGGTTGTGAGGTTTTGGATGATGGTTTAAGGATGGGTAAAATAGATGAATTAGAAATAAACAAACTTGATTTTTTTTTTATTCGTCAAGACCCACCATTTGATCTAGCTTACTTAACTAATTGTTATCTCTTGGAAATACATAAAGAATTCAATAAAAAACCTTTTTTTGTTAACGATCCGTCTGGAATTAAAAATTTTACGGAAAAAATTTTTCCCATGTATTATCCAGATTTGATACCACAAACATTCATAACTGGTAACTTAAATTCATTTAAACATTTATTGAAGAAATATAAAAAAGTTGTGATAAAAACTCTTTTTAATAAAGGTGGAGACGGCGTTGAAAAGGTTGATATAAAAAATCCCAATGAAGCACACGATGAGTTTATGAAACTAATAAACAAATACCAAGTTCCAGTAGTTGTTCAAAAGTTCATAGAAAATGTTAAAAATGGTGATAAAAGAGTTATTCTTCTTGATGGTAACCCAGTAGGTTTTATAAATAGAATCCCTCCTAAGGGAGACTTTAAAGCAAATTTACATCTAGGTGGAAGAGCTGAGGCAACAGTTCTTAGCAATAAAGAAAAACAAATATGTAGGTCTTTAAAAAGAATCTTAATAAATGAGAAACTTTTCTTCGTAGGAATAGACCTTATTGATGAAACATTAACAGAGATTAATGTTACCTCACCCACAGGAATCGTTCAGATCAAAGAATTATCGGGGATAAATATAGCAGAGAAAATTTGGAGCAAGTTAATTGCTAAAAACGATTTATAGTTGCAGTGGCTAGTTATTATAACCACTTTCTCCATGAGTTGAGGTATCTAATCCTTCGATTTCGTTTTCTTCATTAACCCTTAAAGATGTAAACAAAGATATTACTTTTAATATGACATACGTTGTTATTACCGTCCAAATTATTGTTACAAGAACAGCATAGGATTGTATTTTGACATGGTCTGTTGCCAGCAACCCATCGTCAAAACCTACACCTCCCCAACTAGAGGATATAAGAAAGCCGCATAAAATAGTTCCAAGTATACCACCTACACCATGAACAGCAAATACATCAAGGCTATCGTCAACCTTAAGCTTTATTCTTATTATGTCCACAGCAATGTAACATAGAACTCCTCCGCTAATGCCAAGAATTATCGCTCCTTGTACCCCAACAAACCCAGAAGCAGGTGTAATAGTTGCAAGTCCTGCAACCATTCCTGTGGCCATACCTACCAATGAAGGTTTACCAAATCGAAACCATTCTATTAAAATCCATGAAAAAGCTCCAATAGATGCAGCGATATGAGTTACTAAAATTGCCATCGAAGCAGTTTGATCCGCTGCTAAAGCAGAGCCACCATTAAATCCAAACCATCCAACCCACAACATTGATGCTCCAACCATTGTAAGGACAGGGCTGTGAGGGGGAACCATCGTGCTGGATCTGAAGGTTCTTCTTTTTCCTAACATAAGAGCTACAACCAAAGCTGCCAAACCTGCTGTTGTGTGAACTACTATACCACCAGCAAAATCTTTTACCCCCATTTCTGCTAAAAATCCCCCTCCCCAGACCCAAAAAGCAACTGGGCAATAAACAAAAATTAGCCATAATGATGAGAAAAGGAGTACGACAGAAAATTTAATTCTCTCTACATATGAACCAATTACCAATGCAGGAGTTATAATACAAAATGTCATTTGAAACATTGCAAATAATACTTCTGGAATGCCTCCACTCAAGGCTCCAGGGGGTAATTCTATAAACATTTTTGATAAGTTTCCAAACAAACTTGAGTTTCCTGGTGAGAAAGCAATAGAATAACCAATAACGACCCATATTATTGACATTAGGCAAGCTACTCCAAAATGTTGACATAATACAGATAAAACATTTTTAGATTGAACCAGTCCAGCATAAAATAGTGCTAGACCAGGTAAAGTCATAAACAAGACTAAAGCTGAGGATGACAAGATCCAAGCTGTATCACCAGAATTTACTTGTGCATGAGCAGTGGTTGATACTAGAGAAAATAAAAAGATTGATAGAAACCGAATCAAAACAAATCCTTTTTTTGCAACAATAATAAATTTTACCTATATAATTGTAAACCTAAATAAATAATAGTGAAATTTATGGAGAAAAAAGAAACTATCTTTGCGTTATCCACCCCTTATGGACGCTCTGCTATTGCAGTAATAAGGCTTTCAGGATCAAATTCCTTAAGTGTCGCGAAAAAATTGACCAAAAAAAAAAAAATTTCCCAGAGAACAGCTATTTTCGCAAGTATTTTTGATAATAAAGGCTCTATAATTGACCGTGGATTAATTATTTTTTTTAAGGCACCTTCATCATATACTGGAGAAGACATGTTAGAGATTCATACTCATGGGAGTGTAGCCATTATCAATAAAATATTTGATATTCTTGAGAAGTTTTCGGGATGTAGATTTGCATCGCCTGGAGAGTTTTCAAAAAGGGCCTTTTTGAATGGCAAGAACGATCTTATCCACTTTGAGGGTTTAGCTAATCTGATTTCTTCTGAAACAGAGCAACAAAGGATAGTAGCATCAAAACAAACTTTTGGACAAACACAGAATATTTGCAGATTATGGAGAGAGACCATTGTTGAAAATCTTGCAATTCTAGATTCTGCTATTGACTTTCCTGAAGAAGGAGAAAGTTATAATATTAAGATAATTTTAAATAATTTAAAAAAACTAGTACAAAACGTGAAAAAAGCAATAGAGTTTTCTAACATTTTTGAACAAGTCTACAGCGGTCAAGATATTGTTATATTTGGCCCACCAAACGGAGGGAAGTCATCTTTTTACAATCTTTTATGTCAGGAAAACAAAGCAATTACTTCGTCTGTAAAAGGAACGACAAGAGATAAAAATACGAGTTACCTTGAAATCTTTGGTTTTAAAACCACAATTACTGATACTGCAGGGTTAAGAAAAGCAAAAAACTTAATTGAAAAAAAAGGAGTAAAAAAAACTCTTCAAATTCTGGATGTTTCTAATAATTTCATTCTTATTCTATCACCTGATTCCTTTTCTAAAAAAAATTCTGATTTTATTGAAGATACCATTAAAAAGATTAAAGATAAGAATTTAGTTGTTGTTTTTAACAAAGAAGACCTTGATTCCTTTTCCAGTATTAAGACAAAGTGGAAAAGCCAAATTCCTGATTTAAATAAACTTAAGTCCTTCTCAATATCTTGTAAAAACAATAAAAATGACTACAAGATATTGATTAGTTTAATGAAATTTTTAAATAAAAACTTGTTGCTAATTGACAGAAATTTAAATCAGAATTATTACTTCTTTGAAAAGGGACAAAGAAATATTATTTCTTCAATGATCGACGATTTGGAAATGTGTATAAAAAATATTAAAGACATCGAAATCGCCAGTGACTATTTATCTAAATCATTATTTACTTTGGATACTTTATATGGAAAAAGTGATATTGAAGATAGATTAGAGATTGTATTTAATAAATTTTGTATTGGAAAGTAAAAATGTTTCACGTGGAACTTAATTATGAAATATGATGTGTTAGTTATAGGTGGAGGTCACGCAGGCGTTGAGGCGGCTGTAATGGCTAGAAGGCTAAACATGAAGGTTGCTATAGTTACTTTTTCTAAAGAAGATGTTGGTGTAATGTCTTGTAACCCTGCGATGGGAGGTTTAGGAAAAGGACATCTCATTAGGGAAATTGATGCAATGGGTGGTGTCGTGGGACTGGCTTCAGATTTATCTGGAATTCAATTTAGAATGTTGAATAGAACAAGAGGTGAGGCTGTACAGGGACCAAGAGCCCAAATTGATAGAAATAAGTATAAAACAAGCATTTCAAATATAATTTTTAATGAAGGGATAGATATCATAGAAGATGAGGTAATAGACTTATTAACAAATTCTCCTAAAAAAACTAAAATCATCGAAGGAATAGAAACAGAGTCAAATGGAAAAATTACTTGTGGTTCTGTTATATTAACTACGGGTACTTTTCTGTCAGGTAAAATATTTATGGGACCGGACAGTTGGAATGCTGGAAGAATTGGAAGTACCTCCTCAAAAAAACTTGTAAATTTTTTTAAAAAAAATGATTTTTCTACCTTTAGGTTAAAAACTGGAACACCTGCTAGACTTAGAGGAGACTCAATTGATTTTTCAAAATGTATTGTTCAGGAAGGAGACAAAGAACCTGAACCCTTTTCTTTTATGACAAAAAAAATAAATATTGACCAAACCCCTTGTTTTATTACACATACTAACAGAAAAACCCATACAATCATAAACGAGGGTATTTTAAAGTCACCTCTCTATAATGGTAGTATACAATCTAGAGGACCACGTTATTGCCCTTCAATTGAAGATAAAATTAAAAAATTTGAAGATAGAAGTAGGCATCAAATTTTTTTAGAACCCGAAACAAAATGTGGAAAAATAATTTACCCTAATGGGATTTCAACGTCCTTACCAAAAAAAACCCAAATTGATTTTCTTAAAACAATTAAAGGTTTAGAAGAGGTAATAATTGAAAAGTTTGGTTATGCTGTTGAATACGACTGTATAGAAAGTAATGAAATTAAAAGTACATACGAAACAAAAAAGATCAAAGGGCTATATCTCGCCGGGCAAATTAATGGAACCACCGGTTATGAGGAAGCAGCAGCACAAGGGCTTTTAGCTGGAATTAATGCAGCTAGATTTTTATCTAATAAAAAAGAATTTGTAGTGGAGCGCTCTGATGGATATTTAGGTGTTTTAACTTCTGATATTATTAGAGGAGGATTGATTGAACCTTACAGAATGTTTACCTCTAGGGCAGAATACAGACTTTTTCTTAGAGCAGATAATGCTGATGAAAGATTAACTGATAAAGCAATCTTAATAGGTACAGCTGAAAAATCTAGGAAAAAAGAATGGATTAAAAAAAAAGAGGTACTTAACAATTCAACAAAAATTTTAAAAAAACTCACCGCTTCCCCCCAGATATACCAAAAAGCAGGTTTAAAAATTAATCAAGATGGTAAGAAAAGGTCAGCTTATGATATTTTGGGATATAAAGATGGAGATTTGGAATTAATTTATAATATATGGCCTGAACTAAAAAAGTTAAATTTAGATAAAAAGATAGCTAAGCAAATTAAAGTTAATTCTTTTTATGAGAGATATTCTCAAAGACATCTCTCGGAAATTGAGGAACTGAATAGAGAAAAAGGATTAAGGATAGATTTTAACAAAAAACTTGATAAATGCTCTGGCTTGTCAAACGAAGTTAAAGAAATATTAAATAAGCATAGACCGAAAAGTATCGGTGAGGCGAGACAACTTCCAGGGATGACTCCTGCTGCTGCCGCTATTCTTCTTAAATATATAAAAAAATAAAGTGGAAACCCTTGAGCAAATCAAAATCTTTCAAAAACTTTATAATGTTCCACGTGAAACAATAGATCAACTTATTGAATACCATAATTTGTTAATAAAATCTCAGGAGAATACAAATCTTGTCGGGTCGGGAACAATTTCATCCATTTGGATTAGACACTTCACTGATTCCGCTAAGTTGGTTAAAAGTATAATTTTTCAAAAAAATAAAAATAAGGCTTGCATTAGTGTGTCAGATGTAGGTTCAGGAGCTGGGTTCCCTGGTTTGGTGTGTTTTTTAGTCCTTTCAAGCCAAAATTACAGAATAAAAATGACTTTAATAGAGTCAAATAGAAAAAAATGTGAATTTTTGTATCTTGTGAAAAAAAAATTGATGTTGTCTGTTAGTATTTTGAATAAAAGGGTAGAAAAAGTTAACGAAAAATATGACGTTGTAATGGCTCGAGCAGTTTCTCCATTACATATACTACTAGGTCTTTTGTGGCCTTTGTCTAAGAAAGATACAGTTTTGCTTTTACCTAAAGGCAAAAATTATCTAAAAGAAATTGAAAAAGCGAAAAAACTCTGGAATTTTTCGTTTAAAGTTGTTAAAAATAGTTATTTATTAGATAAATCCGGTGGAGTCACCTTAGAAATATTTGATCTTAAAAAAAAGTAACTAATCATGCGCACAGTATTCTCAATAGTTAATCAAAAAGGTGGAGTTGGCAAGACGACCACAGCTGTAAACTTAGCTACAGCCTTATCAATTTCAGGAAAATCGTGTGTGGTAATTGATCTGGATCCACAAGGAAACGCTAGTACTGGATTCGCTATACAGTCAAATAAGCGTCAACCTGGAGCATACGAAGTTTTAACAAAAAAAGTTGAGCTTGCTGATGCAATAAAGCCAACTGAGGTTAATGGTTTGGGTGTTGTTCCGTCAAGTGTTTCTCTGGCAAAGGCTGAATATGAGGTAAACAGTGGAGACGGAAATGAGTATATTTTAAAACAAGCCATTGAAAAACTACCTGTAGATTTCTCGGCAATCATAATTGATTGTCCTCCAGGGCTTGGTTTTTTGACCACTAATGCATTAGCAGCGTCAAATAAAGTATTAATTCCACTACAATGTGAGTTTTATGCGTTAGAGGGTCTTAGTCAAATTCTTAGAGTTATAAAGGATATTAAATCTGGTTTAAATAGCTCATTGGATTTAGACGGTATTTTGTTAACAATGTATGACTCAAGAAACAAATTGAGTTTTCAGGTCGAAGAAGATGTTAGAGAAGTTATGGGTTCTGCAGTTTATGAAACGATAATTCCAAGAAATATTAAAATTTCTGAAGCACCATCTCATGGAAAACCAATATTGTTGTATGATCATAGTTGTGTTGGTTCGGAGGCGTATGTTAATTTAGCAGCAGAAGTTTTAAAAAGAGGAAATTTCGGAGGCTTAAAAAATTAAGGGAAGGTTATGATTAAAACACGCAAAAAAGATAAGAAAAAATCACCAAAAAAACTAGGAATGGGTTTATCCTCCCTTTTGTCAAGCGATGAAGGCTTAGCCTCAGTTGTTAAAACAAAAATAGAGTCTAAGGTCAACTCTAGCGCTAACAACGGTAAGAAGAAAACTTTTCCTTCATTAAATGTGATAAAGAGCAACCTTGATAAAAAAATAGGAAATTTAGAAAATAAGGAAAATGAACAGGTAAAACTTCCAATTCAAAATTTAATCTCAGGAAAATTTCAACCTAGAAAACACTTTGATCAGACTGAGTTAGACGAGTTAGCTGAATCAATTCGTTCTAATGGTATTCTTCAGCCCATATTGGTGCGCCCGCTTAATGAAAAGGGCTCATCATACGAAATTATTGCTGGAGAGAGACGATGGAGAGCTGCACAAATTGTAAAATTACATGAAGTACCAGTTATAATAAGAGACTTTGATGATTCTACCGCTTTAGGTGTAGCTCTTATTGAAAATCTTCAGAGATCCGACTTAAATATAATAGAGGAGGCAGAAGGGTTTCGATCGTTGATGCTAAAGTTTGAATACACACAAGAAAAGCTATCCTCTCAACTAGGAAAAAGTAGAAGCCATATAGCCAATGTTCTGAGACTTTTATCCTTACCAAATAGCGTAAAAAGGCACATCTCAAATGGTGATTTGAGTTTTGGTCATGCAAGAGTTCTTGTTTCTTTGCCTGAAGAAAAAGCAAAAGAAGTGACTGACAGAATTATAAATGAAGAGTTGAGCGTAAGAAAAACAGAAAAACTAGTAAATCATATTAAAAGAACCAAAGCTGTGTCCAACAACAGTCAGAGCTATGGAGCATCGGATAACTCCAACAACGTTAACATTGAATATTTAGAGAGAGAATTAACAATTTTACTTGGTTTAAAGGTTGAATTTAACCATAAAAATAATAATAGTGGAAGTATGTCTATACGTTACAAAACTCTTGACCAAATTCAGCCTGTTATTGACAAGCTAAAATGGAAGCCTAAATAACCTTTTATGAGAAAACTGGTATTAGATACTGAAACTTCTGGTCTAGACCCCGATAAAGACAGAATAATTGAATTAGCCTGTGTTGAAATGGTTAATGATTCGCCCACTGGTGAAAAATATCACAGCTACTATAACCCGGGAAATATTTTAATTTCTAATGAAGCTGAACAAATTCACGGGTTAAATAATAAATTTTTAGAAAAATTTCCAACATTTGAAGAGTCGGTGCAAGAGTTTCTTGATTACATTCAAGATTCCCAATTTGTTATCCACAATGCTTCATTTGATTTGTCAATGATAAATGCCTCACTTGAACGAATAGGAAAAGAAGTAATTAATTCTAAGAGAGCTGTTTGTACATTAGAAATGTCTAAAAAAATGTTTCCTGGAAGTAAGAATAATTTAAATGCATTATGTAGAAGATTCAATATAAGCCTTGAAAACAGGGAAAAACACGGCGCACTTACAGACTGTTATCTTTTACTAGATGTATATATTGAATTGTTGGGTGGAAAACAAGAAAGACTTAATCTCTCACAAAATCGACTATTTGTTACAGAGAGTTTTAAAACTCCAAAGAATTTTGAGCCTATTTTAGTTAAATTGTCCGATGAAGAAAAAAAAATACATCAAGGGCTTCTTAGGAAAATAAAAAGCCCTATTTGGAATTAAATCACTAAGACACCGCTTAAATTCAGGTCTAATTCAATACACAATCTGTGGATAAGTAAAAAAAATATTAAAAAAAAACCTTGCTTTTTCAATGTTTAAATGCAATTATCCACATGTTTGGAAATTTTAATGGCTTGATGTTGATGGGGACTTGTTTTTCACAATTTAAACGTTCGAGATATAACTTTTTTAATAAAGTTTTAATCTTTTTTTTTCAATTATTTTTTCTTATATTCTTTTGGTTAGCATACAGCAATCTATCTTATGCAGCTCCTCAGACACCTAGCCAGGCGCTTCCTAAAATGTTTCAAAAGCCTCCAGGTCTAGACTATTATCAATTTAAAAAGCAGGAGAAGGTAATACCAGAAATACCTCAAGTTCAGGTTACTCAGCAACAAGATACTGGTATTAAGATTAACTTAAGAAGCTTGATTATATTAGCTCCACCGGAACTTCAAAATATTATTGATAAGGAAAAATATTACAAAATGCTTATTGGAGTACCTCAAAGCATTAATGATTTATATAACATTGCTTATGAGATTGAGAGAGATTTTAATCAAAAGGGCTACCCACTAGTTAGGGTCATCCTCCCTGTCCAAGAGCTTGAACCTGAACAAGCCTCAGTTTTTTTTAAAGTCATCGATGGTTTTATAGAGAAAATTGATCTCTCTAAAGTTCCCAAAGCCCAAACTTTAAGAACATATGCCTATCTTAAACCTCTTATAAATAAAAAAAACTTAACGCTAAAATCACTTGAGAGACAATTGTTACTAGCTAGTAATAGCGCTGGTTTAACTTTGACTTCATCTCTCATTCCAGGAGTTAAAGAGGGCTCAACTAGGCTAGTTATTGAAGCAAAACATAAATTATTATCAGGTGGAATTTCCTTTGATAACTCACAAAGCGAACAGTTAGGAAGGCAACAAGGTCAAGCAAGTACAAATATCAGCTCTGCTTTTGGGCTTGGAGAAACAATTTCTTTATTTGGATTGGCGCGACCAACAATTAAAGGAATGTCTGGAACAGGTCATGATGTACCAATCCGCGCGGGAGGGTTTTCAATATCAGTTCCGATTGGACACAAGGGATTAACAACTGGGTTGTCATATCTGGAGAGTATGACTCGTCCAGGCGGTGAAGTCCAATCCTTAGGTTTGGAAGCAAATATGAAATCCGCCCAAGTAACAGCATCATATCCAATAATTTATTCACGAAATTCAGCCTTATTTAGCAGAGCTACTGTTAGTTGGACTGATGAAATACAACAGACTAACGCCGGTGGAGTTGATGAGGACCTCAGTCATGATAGAATCACAGCAGCACGTTTAGGATTAAGTTACAACTCTTGCTCCTTAGGATGTCTAGGTATTGATGCAGAAATTTCAAAAGGATTAGATATCGCCTCAAGATCAAACAGTGAGGTAGGTGAAGGTACGCCATTGTCAAAATCATCAGCAACTTCAACATTTACTCATTTTAATCTTCATGCAAGATATAGCGTAAGTCCCCATGAAAATATATTATTTAAAGTAAATGGAGGGGGGCAATATACTTTAAACGATCTTGTAAATTCTGAGCAAAAAGGCATAACAGGTGAAGAGAAACTTAGTGCATTTACTTCGGGTGCTATAAGTGGTGAAGAGGTTTGGTTTGTCAGAGGGCAGTTAAATTTTAATAATAGACTTTCTAAGAATCTAACAATATCTCCCTACATTTACGGAGCAGGTGGTGCTGCCTATATAAATCAACCAACCGCAACGGAAAGAGTAGCGACTGCTGCAAAATCTATGGGGTTAGGGTTAGAAATAAATGGCGGGGATGAGTATTTCTTTTATAAAAGAATAAGCGGTAAGATAGAATTATCAAAAAACTGGGCAACCAGTAACGTTGAAGACGTTTCAGATGTCAGGTTAAATAAAAAACATTTATTAGTTTCATTATCAATGAGGTTCTAGGGAGGAAGAGAAAACAGTAGATCTGTGACTTTTGGGGGAAATGGTCATAAATAAAGTTGATGGAAAATTAAAAAGAGTTGTTGTTAGCACATTAGTCCTAGTGACCTTAGTGGGAACAAGACCAAGTTGGTCTTATTCAGGTGAGATGCCAACTAATCCACAAGTACAGTCAGGTAAAGTTAGCATTACTGGTACTGGAACAGACCATCTTCAAGTTAACACAAAAACAAATAAAACGATCATAAACTGGGACAGTTTTTCAATACATTCAGGGGGAAGAGTAGATTTTAATCAACCATCTGCAAACTCTTTTTCTTTAAACAGAGTTGTGGGATCTACTCCATCATCAATTGCTGGTCAATTAAACTCAAATGGTAAATTAATGCTAATAAATCCTAATGGAGTGGTAATTACTCCTGATGGTGTTGTAAATACAAGATCATTTACAGCTTCCACGTTAGATATTAACAATCAAGATTTTCTTAGCGATAATTACAGTTTTAAAGGAACCGGAAAATCCAGGGGGGTTATTAATTCAGGGAAAATAACTATCGGTGGAGGTGGTCACGCAGCTTTGTTAGGTGGATATGTTTCAAATTCTGGAATTGTTACTGCAAGATTAGGAAAGATAGCTTTGGGTGCTGGGGAGAAAATTACCCTTGATTTTGTTGGTGACGGTTTGATGAAGGTAACTGTACCAAGTCATAAACTCTCCACAATCACTGATGTTGACGGAAATACACTAAAAAGTCTTATTAATAACACCGGAACATTAAAAGCAAATGGAGGGATGATCAAATTATCGGCAGCTACTGCTATGGGACTAAGTCGTGGAGCAGTGAATATTGGTTCCACTGGAAGTGTTATAGCTCAAGGCATTAATAGTAAACCTGGAAAAATTGTCATAGGAAGTCCATCAGTCAACTCTGTAAGAATTGCAGGAAATATTGATGTTTCAGCACCAAAAAGATTTATATCACCCTCAGGAACAGTGATTGTTCAAGGCCGCCGTGTTACACACACTGGTAATATTTATGCGAATGGAAGCTATGGTGGAAAAATAAAAGTGTTATCCACTGAGAATCTCAAGCTTGATGGCTCTTTATTGGCTAAAGGAAATAAAAATAAAGGTGGCTCAGTGATAGTCATGTCTGAAAACTTAATAGAATCAACACCAAAAACAGTAATAGATGTTTCAGGTCAACTAAAGGGAGGAACAGCCCAGTTGTTAGCAAAAGTTAAAAACAAGGTATCAGGCGATATATTTGCTGATTCTAGCGCAGGAAAAGCCGGAAACATTGATATTACAGCAGAAAAAACAGAAATAGAAAAAGCAGAAATTAGTGCAATTGGCCCTCAAATGGGAGGAAAGGTAAGGGTAGGTGGAGATTATTTAGGAGGAAATTTAACCAATTTGGATAATAAAATTAAAAAAGGATTTGTTTCCCGCTTTGGCGATCAACCCCCAATTGACAATTCCAAACAAACGATTGTCAAAGCGGATACAAATATTGATGTTTCAAGTGACCTAGGGAAAGGAGGAA
>MDTB01072804.1_pt1 | contig 35944 bp, 40 predicted proteins | sample 811161 | NCBI WGS metagenome assembly MDTB01 (sample SAMN05326650, study PRJNA326480) | marine metagenome | isolation source: seawater | place: Mediterranean Sea | collected 2009 | reverse complement strand
GGGTATTTTAACATTCTTCATGACTATAACGCCGCTGAATCAAATTGGGCTTTTGAAGTATTCTTTGCATCTAATGAATCGGGTGAAGCTTCGTATGTCTCAGCGGATACTGATGTTCAATTTGACACACAATACGATAAGTGGGTAGAAATTAGACATGTTATAAATCTTGATACTGATAACATAGATTTTTACTACGATGGAAATCTAATCCACTCTTGGACCTTTAGTGATGGTTCATCTGAATCTTCAAATATATTAGGAGCATTAAACCTTTATGGCGCATGTGCAGGTAATGGTTGCGTTGCAACTATGCAAATAGATAATATTGAACTATGTGGAAACTTTAGTAATAATAATTTTGACCTTAGTGAAAATATTGCACCAAATTGGTTAGTACATCCAAATCCAAATAATGGAAATTTCGAGATTCTAATAAATAAAAATTTCAATAATATACATTTTGAATGCCATAATATATTAGGTGAAAAAATTTATGATAAAAAACTTGAAAATTACATCATGAATGACAAGCATGGTATATCACTAAATCAACCTCCTGGCACATATATTCTAAGTATTAGTGCTGATGAATACAAAGATGAAAAGATTATTATAATAAAATAATTTTAGACAAAAAATGATAGAGGGAGTATAGTGATACTCCCTCCTACTTATTAAATTAGTGCATTCTATCTCCCCTTAATTTTATTCTCTCAAAAATCTCTAATTCAAAACTTAAATACTCATCCCATCTATTGCTGACATATGAATTTGGCTTATATAACTTAGCTAAATCCATAAATAGTTTATAATGTCCCGCTTCTGATATCATGAAGCTATGGTAAAATTTTTTCAAATAATCATCTTTTAGTTCTAAAGAAAGTAATCGGAAACGCTCACAACTCCTAGCTTCAATTAAAGCATTAGTTAATAATTTTTCAACAAGTACCTCTTCCCTATTGCCTTGTTTTTTTTGATATTTTAATAAAGCATTTACATATTCATCTTTTCGAGGGTATCCTAGTTGTAATCCTCTGTTATAAATTTCTTTTACAACCATAGAAAAATGACTCCACTCTTCAGCCACAATTGGAGTCAAAGCCTCCACTATAGGTTTTAAATCAGGATAAACAATTATTAAAGAAATACAAGAATTAGCTGCCTTTTGCTCACAATAGGCATGATCAGTTAGTATTTCACCTATATTTTTTTCTGCCAAATTTACCCATCTTGGATCAGTGGCCATTTTTAGATTTAACATGATTAAAATATTTATAATTTAAAGTAACTATATTTGTGATTAAACTACGTATATAATTGAAAAAATCACTAAATAATTAAAAACAACAGTTTTAATGATAAGGATTATATTAAAAAATAAATTACTAATTGGACTATATTCAATATTAATTCTATTTATAATTCAAGGGTGCCAAGAAACTATATATGGATGTACATATGAAGCTGCATGTAATTATAATCCAGACGCAACAATTGATGATGCTTCGTGTGACTACGCAATATGTTTTGGTTGTACAAATTTATGGGCATGTAATTATAATCCTGATGCAACCATTGATGATGCTTCATGTGAATTTGCGTTTGAGAATTTAGAACTATGGGAATTAGCATGGTGGGATTGTGATGGCAACTTCATAGACCATAGAGCACAATATATTGGTCAATGGGAATTTCACGTAGAACGTTATACTTCATATAACAGTGGTGAACCTGAATATGATTATTATCAATTCTATGTCGATAGTATTAAAAATGCAGATATGGAAGGTCTTGGTGGACTGACTAATAAAATAGAAGTTCCTTATAACTGGAGTAATGATTCATGGACTTTTTATATTAATGAATTCGGCGAGTTACAACCGGAAGAATGGGGTATGACAAATTATGATAATACTGCACTATTTAGCTTTTTTAGTGTTGAAAATAATTTTAATAACTTTTTAGAAATGGATATATCAAACTATTATGAAAGTCCAATAATAACAAATGATAGTTTATTATACATGAATATATCTCAAAGTTTCTACTCATGGTTGCCAGGGCAAAATAATTACCACACATATCAAGTATATGCTAAAAAGTTAAACTAAAAAAATGAAAAAAATAATCTTAATTTTAGGTGTATTAATTGGATGTGAAAATATTGAGGTGGGATGTATTTATCCTGATGCATGTAACTATAATATGAACGCAGAACAAGATGATGGGAGCTGCGAATATGAAAGCTGTGTAGATTGTATGGACGAAAATGCATGTAACTATAATGCTGAAGCTTTAATCGAAGACAATACCACCTGTATTTATCCTGAACCTTGGTTTGATTGCGAAGGAGAGAGTATTTTAAATCAATATGTTGGCGACTGGTTATTTACTCGTACTTCAGGTTATTCTAATCCCTATGAATCTGGATCTAATGAAACAACTTACATAGGCATTATTAGTCCAGGTACTAATTTTAATAAACTTTTTATTAGTACAGGTCAATATACGAACGGCGAATTCTTAATGGAAGAGTTCTTGGTAAGTGAAACAGGAGAAATTGAAGACTTTCAAAATGTATATTATTATAATTTTGATGGATATTTTACCGGTGACTCCCTAGTTTATTTAACTGGTGCAAATGGTTCTCCATTTCAGTCATCATCGTTTACCTGCTATGGACAAAAAATAAACTAAATCATGAAAAAAATTTTAAAAATTATTATCATTTTTTTAATAATTGTACCTGTATTTTTTTTCTCAATAATACTTTTTGATGATGGGGTCATTGAATACGAGGAAACAATAACTATTGAAGCACCTACACAAACTATAGATTCTTTTATTGGAAATATATATAATATGAAACAATATATGACTGGTGACTTTGATATTGTTTTAATCAAAGGAGAGCATCAAAAATCAAATGCAATATATAATATCATATGGAAAATAGATACAGATTCCATGACCATGCAAGCTACATTATTAAATAATAATCTACCCGACAGCATCTCATACTTATACGAGACAAAGGGTTTAAAAAACACGATGACACAAAAACACAATCTAACATCTAATAATCATACGCAAATTATTAATAAACAAAAATTTGAATTCTATGGAGTAATGAAAATATTAAAATTTCTTAATATAAAGGGTTTTAAAAAAAGTGATTTTCAAAATCAAAGTAAAATTTATCTAAATGAATTTAAATTATTTATTGAAAATGAAGCAATACCTAACAAAATTATTGAATCCTAAATAACTAATATGAAGAAATTTATACTCATTATTTTCTGCTTGCCCTTATTCACTTTTTCACAATCTAATCAAATATATATTGATGGTTATTTTGAGGATTGGGTCAATATAAATAACTATACAGATTCCAATGACGACATTCAATCTGGTGCTGACTTCATCAATGTCTCTGTAACAAATGACAATAAATACTTATATGTTAAATTTGAAACTGCTGAAGAAATTGATTTATCTGATGGAAACTATGACATAGAACTATTAATTGACACTGATAATAATAATAAAACTGGGTGGAGCCCTGGATTTAATGATAATATTGGAGCTGAATTAGGTATTATGTTTAACCAAAGATTTTTCTGGTATAATATACCTGAAAAAGATTTACAATTATCACTTTATGATATGGATATTTACCCTGCTCCGACCGTAACTTCTAATAAATTTGAAATTGCTATCGCATTAGATTCTAAGTACAATAAACAAATTTTATTACCTAATTCTGAAATCCGAATTCAATTAACAGACTGGATCTCCAATGACCATATTCCAAATAATAACTCTGAGATTATTTACACGATACAGTTAAATAATCAAAATTATTCACAAATACCAATTCTAAAAGAAAATGAGAGTTCTATTAGACTAACTGCATATAATGTTCTTAATAATGGATTTAATAATGAAGAACGAGTAGATGGATTAAAAAACATCATAAAAGCTCTAAATTCTGATATTTTCGCATTTTCCGAATGTGGAAATACAACTACAAATTCTATAAAAAATATATTAGACGAAACTCTCAACCTAAATACCAACGAAGGTTGGTTTGTTATAAAAAAAAATTGGGATGATTTAATTCTTGCATCAAGATTTCCCATTTTAGACCATTGGCCAAACGAAGATAATGGTATCCAAACAATGCATCCTTGTTTAATTGACCTACCGAATGATCAATATGCCAAAGACTTATTAGTTATAAATGCCCATATGAGTTGCTGTGGAAGTGATTCACTAAGACAAATACAAGCAGATGATTTTGTAAATTTCATTATAGATGCAAAATCTGAAGGAGGTATAATAGATTTAGAAGAAAACACACCCTTTGTTTTATGTGGAGATTTAAACTTAGTTGGTTATTCTCAACAGCTTACTACACTAAAAAGTGGTGAAATTGTAAATACTCAGCTATTTGGTCAAGGAGGTGGTATGAATTGGTCTAATAATAATCTAAAAGATCAAGTGTGCTGGAATACAGAACAACCTCTTTCATACACATGGAGAGACCTATATCCAAATGATGATATACCTGGAAGCTATCCCCATGGAAGATTAGATTTTATTATATTTTCGGATGATGTCATGTACGCAGAAAAATCTTTTTCTATTGATACCGAATTAATGAATCAACAAACATTAAATACACATAATCTATTTATAGATGATTCAAGATCTTCCGATCATCTAGCAATTACAACTGATTTTTCTATCGAAACATTATTATTAAATCAAATCAATAAACTTGAAAAAAAAAAAATAAGTCATTTTGATATTTTAGGAAGAGATAATAATGATAAAAAATTTATAATAGAAATCTATAACAATGGAGAAGTGGAGAAAAAATATTTAGTAAAATAAATATGTTGTTTGATGTAACATATAAAGAAATTAAAACCGAAACTAGTAGTGTCTACGTTGAAAGAGGAAGTAAATTCATCGCATATACCTTTCGTGTATATGATGAAAAAGAATCCAAAACAAAAATAAATGAAATTAAAAAATCTGAGCCATCAGCAAATCATTATTGTTATGCCTATGTATTAAACCCTGACAAATCGAACTATAGGATTAATGATGATGGTGAACCAAAATCAACTGCAGGAAGACAAATTTATAAACAAATTCAAAAATTTCAATTAACAAATATTTTAATTGTTGTAGTACGTTATTTTGGTGGAATAAAACTAGGGATTCCTGGTCTAATTAGATGTTACAGCACTTCTGCTCTATTAGCAATTGAAAAAACCAAAATTTTAACAAAAGATATTGAAGAAAAATATTATTTACATTTTAGATATAATGAAATTAATGAAGTAATGAAATTAATGAAGGAATATAATTTAAGAATTATAGAAAAAAAATTTGATTCCAATTGTAAATTAACTTTTATGGTACCAAAAATAAAATCTAAAATCATAATAAAAAGAATTAAAGAAAATCATAAATTATCACTCTTATGACCTTTGCACAATTAAAATACTTGTTTAGGTGTTTAGCTTTTTTAGAGGGATTCTCTTTTATAGTTTTAGTTTTCATTGCTATGCCATTAAAGTATATTGGGCAAAATGAAATATTAGTTAAACTATTTGGTATGCCGCATGGAATATTATTTATTTTGTATGTAATTGCAGTGATACTATTAAAATCAAAAATGAAGTGGAATAAAATAACTACCGTTATATTACTAATTGCTTCTGTTATTCCATTTGGAACTTTCTACGTTGATTATAAATATTTAAAATAGTTTGAAAACTATATATTTGCATTGTATGTAATGCTAAAATTTAATAATGAGAACAATTTTAATTTTTTCCATCCTTTTAAATCAAATAATACTTTTAGGGCAATGTGAAGAGGGAGAATATCCTATTTCCATATCAACTACATCTGGAAATTGGGCTTATGAAATGTCATGGGGATTATGGGATTACAATACATGGATGAATGAAACAGTTGACCCAAATAATTCAATTGCTTATTTTCAAGGACAAAATAATTATGAAACAGTAATCTTTGAAGGGTGTATAGCAAATGAAGGATGTTATATTATACAGGGATATGACTCATATGGTGATGGTTGGAATGATGGTTATATTAGTGTAAATATAAATAATAACAAGTCTCCCGAGATGTATTCGATGGATGATGGAACATGGGAATACTGGGATTTTACAATAAATTCAAAATCATGTCAATGGGAAATTCCAGGCTGTACAGATCCCAATGCAACTAATTATAATAATCAAGCTACAATAAATAATGACTCTTGTATTGTTCCCAATTTTTTCGAATGGGACAATGAACAAAGAGAATATTTTCTATATATACCTGAAAATTTACCCGCAAACGCTCCATTAGTTTTTGCATTACATGGTTATTGGGGTGAAGGAGCTGATATGTTAGGTCTTTTTGAAGAACAAGCGAATGAACATGGATTTATTGTTTGTTATCCCACTGGTCTACAGGATAATTATGGAAGTAATCACTGGAACGCTAATTTTAATGAAATCATGACCACTGTTGATGATGTAGGATTCTTAACCAATCTAGCTTATTATTTGCATGAAGAATATAGTCTAGATCCAAATAAAACATTTTCTTGCGGTATGTCCAATGGTGGATTTATGAGTTGGTCATTAGCTTGTCATGCCCCTGAAACATTTAAAGCCATTGCATCTGTAACTGGCACAATGAGTGGTCTTGATTGGGAAACATGTAATCCAAGTACCTTTATCCCTGTCATGCAGATTAGTGGCACTAATGATGATGTAGTTCCAATGGATGGTTCCATGGGCTATGTGTCTGACGGATGGGGAGGAGCCCCAGATATATATTCTATTATGAATCATTGGAGTAATTTGCATGGGTGCACAAATGAAGAAACAATTAATTTTGGATTTGACTATTCCACTGATGTTACTCAGTACTTTAGTTGTACTAGTAACACAACTACTGAATTAAGATTATACATTGCAAATGGCATGGGACATACATGGCCTAATTTTGCGGATGAACAAATATGGGATTTTTTTATGCAAATTGCAGCATGGCCTCTAGATTTAAACGAAGAATTTTCCAATAAAAAACTGATAAAAACAATTGACCTTCTAGGTAGGGAAACAAAAAATAATAATTTAAATATCGAGATCTACAACAATGGTATTATAAAAAAGAAATATAAATTATGATAAGAATTTTTAACATATTATTAATTATTCCTTTATTTTGTTTTACTCAAAATTATAATGGACCTGAAAGTATAGAATACAATTCTAATAATGGAAGTTACTACATTTCAAACTCTTACAATGGTCAAATTTTAGAGTTTGACAGTAATAACAATTTATCGGTTTTTGCCTCAAATTTAGTAAATGGACCACACGGCTTAGAAATTGTAGATAATATTTTATATGCATGTAGTGGGAGCCGATTAAAAGGATACGATTTAGAAAATGGCAATCAAGTTTTAAATTTTAATATTGGAGGAACTTTCCTTAATGGGATTACTCAATACTCCGATGGGTCAGGTTCTTATTTATTTTTAACCGACTTTACAGCAAGAAAATTATATAGATATAGAATTGAAGATGAGTGGATTTCATCTATATGTGATTTTCCTAGAAGTCCTAATGGTATTTTTCTTGACCCTATGTATAATAGCTTATATGTAGTAACTTGGGGAAATAATGCCGCAATTTATGAAGTTGATTTTACTACAGAGGAATTTTATACTGTCATAACAACTGATTTAAATAACTTAGATGGTATATCAATGGATGAATGTGGAAATTTCTTGATTTCTGCATGGAGTACAAATGCAATTCATAGATTTAACAATGATTTTTCTGAAAGTGAAATTATTATTAGTGGATTAAATAATCCAGCCGATATAATCTATAATCAATTAAATAATGTGATTGCTATTCCAAACTCAGGGAATAATACGGTTGATTTTGTTTCATATTCTCCTTTTGATGACCCTACTGCACTTTCTTGGTGGTGCAGTGACAATACTGATATAATAGAAAATCAAGAAAACATAAAGATCATTAAAACAATTGATTTATTAGGTAGAGAAACTAAATCAAAAGGTTTTAATATTGAAATCTATGAAGACGGCAGCGTTTTTAAAAAAAATATTTTAAAATAAAATCATACTGAAATATATAATTGTTATAATAGAACAGATAAAATATAAAAAATATGTTTTATAATTGTTATCAGCGGTTGCATGCCAATATGCTGTAATTATTAATAGAGGTTGAAATAACATACGAATAAATGCTTGTTGTTGAGTAATAGAACCGTATGCATCACGAGCTATGCTTGATGTAAATAAATAAACATTTGCAGGAAAAACAGCAATTAATAATAAAACTAAACCATAACCAGCGAATAAACGATATTTTTTAAATAATAATAAAAAGCCTAATAATACTTCAAAAAAACCACTCAGATATACTAATTCCAAATGATATGGAAAGTAAGGAGGCATAATATTTAAAAAAGGTTCAGGAGATATAAAATGCGCAAAACCAACACCAATATAAAATAAAGAAAATACTACAATAGTAATTTCTTTAAAAAAAATAAGCAATCTTCTCATAAACCTTACATCTAAATTTAGATGTGTAAAAATAATATAAAAGAAATTATATTTATAATATGAACAAAAGCGAATTAGAAAAAATTAAACATAAAATATCTCTAGAATTGCAAAACACTATTCAGTCGATTCGAAAATATAAAAAATTAACTCAACCAATAAGCCCTGAAAATGCTATAGGAAGAGTTTCTAGAATGGATGCAATAAATAATAAAAGTGTAGTAGAAGCAGCACTAAGAAAATCAGAAGAAAAATTAAAAAAACTTAAAATGGTGAAAAAAAATATTTCTAATAAAGATTTTGGAATTTGTATTAGATGCAAAACACAGATTCCTATTGGAAGGCTGATGATTATACCAGAAAGCACTAAGTGTGTTAATTGTGCATAATTAACTAAAAACCAAGTATTTGCTTATTTGAATTCCAAAATTTAAAAAATGAGGAATAATAATTTTCATCTTGAAAAATCCAATCTCTATGATCCATATTCCCTCTATAGTGACTATTCAAAGGATGCTCTTTATAATAAATATTATCTACTGTAAAATCTTTCACTAAATTGTTAAAAGAACCAAAATAAAAATTAATTCCAGAAATATTTTTTGCCAACTCAATTGTGAAATTCATTGCCTTTTCACCAATAGGATAATCAATTAATATACCTGGCTCTATTAAAAAAACTCTGTTTGCATCTAAATCACATTTCCATTTAGGATCTACATTATAATAATTATATATCAAAAGTGGTTTTTCAAAGTCTAAATCAAATTGTTTAAAATTAATACTAGTTGTTTCTAAAATAGGTTGTTCAACTTCCTTTAATACAACAGGTGTATCAATTTTAGTTAATTGATCATAATCTATATCTAAAAATGTATTTTTTTGATTAGTATGGCAAAATAAATTAATATTAGATTGGTTAGCATAGTATTTTTTTGAGCTATTTGTTCCTGAAACCCATTGCCAACTCAACGCATTACTTCCCCAATCTCCGTCTAATAAATGATAATAAAACCATTGAGCAGGAATTTTCCAATGACATTTAGCAATATTACATATAATACTAGAAATATACATTCTAGCATGATTATGCACATAACCAGTTTCATATAAAGAGTTTACAGATTTATCAACTGCCTCGATTCCTGTTGAGGCGTTTAAAATCGATGTTGGTATTCCAAATTGTCGTACATCTAATTGTTTTCTTTTTATATCATTATTGATATTCTTGTATTTCCAAACAATTTGCCAGTAATCACGCCATGCAAGTTCTTGAATAAATTTCTCAAATTTAGTCAAGCTAGAATACTTAGATGATAAATGATCAACAATGATTTTTGTTGACAATAAGCCCCTGGATATATATGGGGACAACATTGATACGCTTCCATTAATAAAGTTTCTAGATTTAGCATAATTTGATAAATCTAGGTTATAAACTAATTGAAGAATTTGATGATAATCTGTTTTCATAAAATAATTTTATTATTTATCAAGTCCTTAAAAGTCAAAATATTTTCCTCAGAAAAAACTTTGTATTTATCAATGTTAAATATAAAAAGGTCATGATCCGTATCAGTTTTAATTATCTGTTTTTTTTTTAGAATAATGAAGGAATTGATATATTTTAAGACTTCCAATTTACCTATGTTATTTAAAAAATTATTTTTCTTCAAATAGCTAATTTTATCATATGTATAAGCGCTTTTTTTTCCTAATATTTTAACTAATTGCATATTTTTTTTATTTAGTAGTTGTAATACTACTAAACTATTATAATTTAAATTAGAGTATGTTTTAGTGGTTTTATCAACAGCAATACAATATGTTTTTGGTGACAAACTAACAACAGAAACATAGGTGCATATATTCATATTAATATTACCACATTGATCTTCTGTAATCATGCTGTAAACTGGAACATCTATTAGATTCCAAGGTCTACGCATCACTTAAATGATAAATTAAGACTATACTGTGCTTTAAAATTTAGAAGGTTTTTAATAAATTTCAAATTCATAGTGTATTTGGAGTCCCTTCGAAATTTTAAAAAACTTCCATCGGAATGTATACTAAAATGTTTAGAATTAAAAATAGATAATTTATAATATGGAATTAACCATGATATGGTTTCATAATTTTTTATTGCAATTCTTATAAAAATCCCCTTTTCTCTCATTTCAATATTACCATAAAGCAAATTACTAGTTGGTTTTAAAAATTTGATAAAAACGTCACTATATTCATCAAGTATCATTCTATGAGAGCCACGCCCAATTGTTATGCTTTGCCAAAAGGAAAGCTTAGATCCTACAAGTTCATCTATTATCCTTTCCTTTTCTTTATCAAGGTATGTAGTATTTAAAATCAATTGAAAAAAATATTAATATCTATTTAATAAGTTTTGTAATATCACTGCTTAATGGCTTAATTCTACTTGGGAAATGACTAATCAATTCGCCTTTTTTGTTGACAAGAAACTTGTTAAAATTCCATTTTACTGAGAAGTCTCCAACTTTGTTAAGTTTTTTTTGTGTTAACCATTGATATACTGGATGTATATTATAGCCCCTTACCTTGACTTTTCTTGTCATTGGAAAGCTTACACCATAATTATTAACACAAAACTGCTTTATTTCTAATTCGTTTTTAGGTTCCTGATTAGCAAATTGATTGCAAGGAACTCCTAAAATAACAAGATTATCAAAATCTTCGCTTAATTGTTGTAAGTCTTCATACTGAGATGTGTAACCGCATTTAGATGCAACATTCACAATTAATACATTTTTACCTTTAAATTCCGAAAAAGAAATCAAATCGCCGTCAATACCTTCAATTGATAGATCGTAAAAGGATTGTGAAAAAACAATGCTACTACATAAAAAAATAAGATGTGATAATAATTTTGTCATGAGTTAAAAATTTGATTTAAAGTTTTATATCTATAATTGAAAATACTCTCGAGTTTTTTTCGTATGAATAAAGAATTAGCGATTACACCTAGTGGACCAAACGGGGCTTTATAAGTTATAATATCATTCATAAGTACTCCATTCTTATGTTCTTTAAAAAAATGTTGGTGATGCCACATTGTGTATGGACCTACTCTTTGTTCATCAATGAAAAATTTTTTTTCAGAGACATGAGTTATTTCTGTAACCCATGTTGTGGGTATAGATAGAATCGGAGAAACCTTATATGTTATTATCATACCTGCATACATTTTCTCTGGCAAATCAGTAGAGGTTATATTAAAACCCATGTAAGGAGGAGTAATAAGCTTAAGGTTTCTTGGTGAAGAAACAAAACTCCATACCTTTTCAAGGTCGGCTTTTAAAAATTGTTCAGTTTTTAGTTGATGTATCATTTTTATTTACTCTAAAATATTCTAAGTCCTTTACTTTACTACTCGTATAATATGAATTTAAACCAACAACTCCAACTCCATCCTTAAAGTTATCTTGAAGAGATTCGTCCTTGCAATGAATAAGTTCTATTTCACCAATAACAAGGCATGTATTATTATATTTAATGGGTATTGAATCAATAAATTTCATGCCAATTTGAACACTGCTTGACTTAACAAAGGGAGCAAGGAAATTATCAATATTTTGCGGATGAAAACCACACTCATCAAATTCAGAAATTGATGAAGGAAACTTGCCAGATGTCTGATGTGCACGATCAATCATATCTTCATGAATACTATTAATTGTATAATAACCAGTTGATAAGATATTATTTAATGTATCTCGTTTAACCTGATCTGAAGGTCTGCTAATAAAACCCAATAATGAAGGGTTACTTCCAAGATGTGTAACAGAGCTGAATATAGCTAAGTTCATAATACTTTCTTTGGATACTGTTCCAATTAAATGTACTCCTCTAATCCCGCAGATGGAATTAATTAATTTTAATCTATCTATTCTTTTTAGATTGCTAATATTTTCTTTTTTTAAATACATCAAGAATATAAAGTTTTCCATTTTTTGATTGAAATTGACTCCCAATATCCATCCAACCAAGCCCATCCATTATCCATTTTAATCCATTTTCCATTTATGTATTGATAACCAATCCTCTTTGGTACCCAATGACCATCAATCCATACATATTTACCACCATCAATTTTCCATTGGCCATCGATCCATGTATAAGATCTTTTTTTAATAAACTGTTCCACAACATCTTGTGGAGCAACTAATTTATCAGGTAGAACTGGACCTTCTTGCTGACCCAAGAAACTAAATGCATAGCAGATTAACAACTTAAAAATATAATTTTTCATAAAACATGAGTTTTTTTAGGCTCCACTCTAGTAATTTTTTTAACAAGATTACCTCAAATAATAAGAGTAAATGGAAACAAAATTTAAATTTGTATAACTTATTTTTAAAAAAGCTATACAACAAATGTATAATCTTTTTTTTAAAAACCTATTCAAAAAAAAAAAAAGATTTATTTTTGTAGGTAGTTATGTACAATATTGATCAGTTTTCAAAAATTACTAGTATTAATAAATTAGTTTTAAGAACTTGGGAAAATAGATATGGACTATTTAAGGCATCCCGAACTGATACTAATATACGAATGTATTCTGATGAGCTACTTATACAAGCCTTGAATATAAAAACACTTACCGACAAGGGTTACAAAATATCCTTTTTAGCTAAAAAAAAATACTCAGATTTAAGAAAATTATTAGACGAAACCACAATAACTAATGATATAAACAAAGCATCTGATTATTTTGTAAATAATTTTATTGAATCTGCACTAAATTATGATGTTGTACAATTTGAAAAGACCTACAAAAAAGGTGTCGAAAAATTTGGGCTTATTAAATTTTATCAAAATGTCATTTTATTAACATTTTCAAAAATTGGGTTATTTTGGTTAACAAACCAAATCAATCCAGGTCAAGAGCATTTTTTATCTGAACTAATGAAACAAAAAATCTTATCCGCTATTGACCAAAAAACACAAGAAATTTCAAAAAATAAAAATTGGCTATTATTCTTACCACCAAATGAACATCATGAAATTGGATTAATATTTTCAAAACTTTTATTAATTCAAAACGGATATGAAGTCATCTATCTTGGCTCTAATGTACCCTTAGAATCATTAAATCATATTTCGAATAAAAAAACTATTGATAATATTTTATTCTTTTCTGTTTCAAATTTTTCAAAAAAAAATATCGTAAATACCATTGAATATATAAACACTGAATTTAAAAAAGTCAAAAAATATTTAGTTTGCAATCAAAATATAGATTTAAAAATTATGAAAAAAACTAAAACATCGTTTATTTCAAGCATCAATGAATTCTTAACAATAATTAAAAAATAAAATCGATTAAAATGTTTGGACTATTTAAAAGAAAAACAGAAAAAGAAAAACTGGAAGATTTATATCGCAAAAAAAAAGAGCTTGCTTTTAAAGCCTCCAAAATAAATAGACAAGAAAGTGATAGATTAGAAAAAGAAGCTAATGATATTCTCACAAAATTAGAAAAGCTTGAAGATTAATGCAATTAATAAAGTTTTTAACAAATTTCTTTTACTTCTCCAGCTATCATTAATTTATAACACAATTAAAATATATCAAACATATAGATATAAGTCAACTTATTTTTGAAATTGTTTTTTCTAAAATCTTGAAAGCAGTTTCTGCCATTTTATTTCCTTTATTATCTAAGGTTGGATTTACTTCAGTAATTTCAAAACAACATATCTTTTCATTCATAAAAAGATATGTTAATATTTTTTTTACTTCTGAAATTGTAAAACCATTGGACACAGGAGTTCCCGTTCCTTCCGATATAGAAGAATCTAAACAATCTACATCAAATGATATATATAATAGTTCACAACCTTTCAATGTTTCAAGTGATTCAAAAACACATTTTTGAATTCCTCTCCTTCTAATTTCTTCGATTGAATAGTTTCTCAAATTTAAGCGACTCATCATTTCATCTTCTTGCTTTTCTGTGTCTCGAACACCGAAAAAAATCAAATTTTCAGGAAGTATTTTTTTTTCTTTTCCAGTTAAAATTTTCCACTTTTTAAGTATATCGTCATCAACAATATTAATCTTTGATTGTGAATTATCATCATTTAATGAGATAGACAATGGCATTCCATGCATATTTCCGGAAGGTGTTGTTAAAGGAGAATGTAAGTCGGCATGTGCATCAATCCATATAACACCAAGTTTTTTATTTGGATAAGAAGCTTTTATACCAGCAATAGTTCCACCAGCTGAGGAATGATCTCCAGAAATTACAACTGGAAAATTATTATTGACAAAAACAGATTTTATCTTACTAGCAAGTCTTGAATAAATTTTTATTATTCCATCGATGTTTTTTGCAAAAGAATTTGTATCATAATGAAGTAAATAATGATTTTCATTTTCAATTTCCTCTACAGGGTATTTATTGAAAAAATCACTTTTTAATTTTAAAGATGCAGTTATGATAGCAGAAAATGCCAAACTTGAACCTCTCGTTCCGGCTCCTAATTCAGACATAACACTAATTATTTTTATATTTTTCATGAAAATTGAGTATTTAATGTAGCTAAAATAATAAATCAAACCACAATTTAATCAATGAGTTTAATATCTATAGACAAATGCTAGAAAATCCTATGATGGCTTCATGTTACATATATATGATGATGGCTCAGTGGATAAAAAATATCTAGTAAAATAGGATTTAACAGAATAAAAAAGTTCAATCCATTTCTTCGTACCCAGGGCGGGACTTGAACCCGCACGGACATTACTGCCCACGGGATTTTAAGTCCCGCGTGTCTACCAATTCCACCACCTGGGCAAGAAAAAATGAGCGAGTGAAGGGATTTGAACCCTCGACCCTCACCTTGGCAAGGTGATGCTCTACCCCTGAGCTACACTCGCTAATTCGCGAAGGCAAATATAATGACTTTTTTTTAATAGAATGAGAAATTTTATGACCAAATCATTTAACTATGCCAATTTTTCTTTTAATTTCATGTAACTTCATTAAGGCTTCAACAGGTGTCAAATTATCAATGTCAATATTTGAAAGCTCCATTTTGATTTCATCAATTATGGGATCATCTAGTTGAATAAAACTTAATTGATACTGATCTTTTTTTGTACTAATATGTGAAGAAGTTCTTGATGACTCCAAAGAAATTAAGATTTCTTTTGCTCTTTGCAATAAGCTTTTAGGCATTCCTGCCATTCGTGCCACATGGATTCCGAAGCTATGTTCTACTCCACCACTTTTCAATTTTCTTAAAAACACTATTTCATTATCAATTTCTTTAACTGATACGTTAAAGTTTTTTATTCTGCTAAATTGTTCCGACATTTTATTTAACTCATGATAATGTGTAGCAAATAAAGTTTTTGAACGAAAACTAGATTGATGCAAGTATTCAGCTATGGCCCAAGCAATTGAAACGCCATCAAAAGTGCTTGTGCCACGTCCAATTTCATCAAGCAAAATCAAACTTCTATTAGATAAATTATTTAAAATACTTGATGTTTCATTCATCTCCACCATAAATGTAGACTCTCCCTGTGAAATATTATCTGATGCACCTACTCTAGTGAAAATCTTATCAACCAATCCTATTTGAGCATATTCTGCTGGAACAAAACAACCTATTTGCGCCATTAACACAATTAGTGCAGTTTGTCTCAAAATAGCTGATTTTCCAGACATATTAGGCCCCGTAATCATAATAATTTGTTGTTTTTTATCATCTAAAAAGATATCATTAGGAATATATTCTTGTGCACTTTCAAAAACAGATTCAATAACAGGGTGTCGACCATTTTTAATTTCAATCCTAAAACTATCATCTACTAATGGCTTAGAATAATTATTATTACTGGAAACAACACTAAAACAAGATAAACAATCAATCTGAGCAATTAAAAAAGCATTTTTTTGAATTTGTGAAATTGAAGAACTTATTGAGTTTACCAAATCATAATACAAATCTGATTCTAATTCTTGTATTTTAGATTTAGCATTTATAATTTTGAATTCTAAATCTTTCAGCTCTTCTGTAATATACCTTTCCGCGCTCACTAAAGTTTGCTTTCTAATCCAGTTATCTGGAACCTTATCTTTGTGAGTATTTCTAACTTCTAAGTAGTATCCAAAAACATTATTATATGCAATTTTGAGCGATGATATGCCTGTATTATCAATCTCTCTATTTTTAATTTGATCTAAAACCTTTTCAGATGATAAAGCGAGTTTTCGATATGAGTCTAGTTCTTCCGAAACACCTGAACTCATAACACCTCCTTTAACCAGTTGCACAGGTGCATTTGCATCTAACTGATCGTCTATTCTTTCAATTATATCATGAGAAGGGTTATAAATAGAAAACAAGTCCTTGAGAGGAGAGAAATTTTTATTTTTTAATAATAATTCATTTAAAGCATTACAGGAGATAAGAGACTCTTTAAATTTATTTAATTCTCTTGGCGAGATTCGCAAAGTAGATATTTTAGACAACATTCTCTCTAAATCTCCAATTTCAGATAACAACCTAATAGATTCCTCAAGTATTTTATTATTTCTACTAAAAAAATCAACGAAATTTAAACGATTATTAATTTTAAGCATATCCTTAAGAGGAAATAACACCCAATGTCTAATCATTCTAGCACCCATAGGTGTACAAGTCTTATCTATTACATTAATTAAATTTGTAGCTTGATTGTCTGAAGAAGGTAATAACTCTAAATTTTTAATTGTAAAATTATCCAACCAAACAAAAGAATTTTTATCAAGTCTTTTCAAATTAATAATATGATTTAATTTACTTTGCTTATTTTGATTTAAGTAATAAAGAATACTACCAGCTGCAATCACACCCTCGTTATGATTATCAATACCAAATCCTTTTAATGAATTAATTTTAAAGTGACTAACAATTTGATCAAATGCAAATTGCTTATCAAAAATCCAATCATCAACTGGGTAAAAATAAAATTCTCCCGGAATTTTATCATTTATCATATTTCTTTCAGACTTAGAATACAGTATTTCACTAGGCGAAAAATTATTAATCAATTTCTTCATATGATTATAGTCTCCCTCAGCTATTAAAAATTCACCTGTAGAAATATCTAAAAATGATACTCCCATTTTATCTCCGAAAACAACAGATGCTAAAAAATTATTTTTGGTTGTATCTAAAACTTCGTCGTTCAAAGACACTCCTGGGGTAATTAATTCGGTAACACCACGTTTAACAATTTTTTTTGTTTTTTTCGGGTCCTCTAACTGTTCACATATTGCAACGCGTTGACCTGCCTTTACAAGTTTAGGAAGATATGTATTTAGAGAGTGATGAGGGAAGCAAGCTAATTCTACATTAGAGCTACCATTTGCTCTTTTTGTTAATATTATATTTAGAATCTTTGCAGATTTAATTGCATCTTCACCAAAAGTCTCATAAAAGTCACCTACTCTAAATAGTAATAATGAATCTGGATACTTTTTTTTTATTGACAAGTATTGCAGCATTAATGGTGTTTCCTTTTTAACCTTATTCTTACTCAAAATATTTAAAAATTAATTTTTAATTTTATAATTATATAATTAATATATGTCAAAAAAACTTAATATAGAAATTGTACTTGTATTAGATAATATAAGGAGCATGCATAATATAGGTTCAATATTTAGATCCTCAGACGCTTTTGGTGTGAAATCAATCTTTTTATGCGGAATTTGTGCCACTCCGCCAAATAAAGAAATTCGCAAGACTGCTCTAGGTTCAACAAAAACTGTAACATGGCAATACTTCTCATCTACAAAAATTGCAATTCAACAATTGGTAAATAAAGGATATCATATAATAGCTATTGAACAAACTCAATCAAGCTCACCTTTAAATAATACTACAATCCAAAAAGACAAGATTGCCTTAATTCTAGGAAATGAAGTAAAAGGAATTTCTCCAGAAATTTTAAAAGAGGTAAACCAACATATTGAAATTACACAACATGGAGAAAAAACATCCATGAATGTCTCTGTTGTGGCTGGCATTATACTTTGGGCTTTAAAAAACAAATAGGCCCTGATTCTTTTGAAAAAGGGCCTACTATTAAATTAATAATTAGGATAATACTTATTCAATAATAAACTCTACCCGCCTGTTTAAGAAACGTGTACCATCAACATTGGAACGTAAACCATCTCTAAGGTTCAATTTCTTTTGTTCATTTGCTAGTAAATTATTTTCACCTTGAGAATCTGCTATCAACCTATTTAAGTCAATAGAAAAGGTATTAATAAGAATTTCAATTACAGCATTTGCTCTCTTTAATCCTAGTTTATAATTAGCATCACTAGCCCCTACAGAATCAGCAAAACCAATTACTCTTAATTTATATGAGGGATTTGCTTTTAAAACACTAGCTACAGTAGCTAATCTTTGATAATTACCATAATCTAACTTTGAGGATGACACATCAAAGTATACTGTCGGTAAAAATGCGCCTTTTCCAACAATTTGTACACCTTTAAAATTTACTGTGCATCCCTCAGGAGAGTTTGGCTCTTGGTCTTGACTATTTGGCACACCGTCTTTATCGTTATCTAATTCTAAACCATTTACATCTACTGAAACACCTGGCGCTGTAAAGGGGTCAATATCCTTATAATCCGCAACTCCGTCAGAATCTACATCTAATGACTTACCACTACCATCAACAGAGACTCCACTAGGTGTGTCATTTTCTTTATCAAATTTATCTGCTACTCCATCACCATCAGTGTCGATACTTAAACTAGACATCTTTTCTTCAACTTCATTTAATTTGCTGGACATAACATCGATAGGATTTGCCCATTCTGAGTGTTTCGAATCTTCTCTCCCAAAGCCATACGAAAGTCCAATTTTAACCGAGCTAAATCCGTTTACATTTTCTGAAACATTATCTAGACCATTCCCAGATAAAGGATTAATAATAGAAAAATTGAATAATCCATTAATTGCATTCGAAAAAGGATATTTAAATCCGATCGCACGATTTACAATAAAACTTTGGCCAGAAAACAATCCTTGTGAATAATCAATAGAATTTTGATCACCACTAAAGCCCAATAGGCCTAAACCTCCCTCTACATATAGAGCTAATTCATCAAATTGAATAATATGATATGCTAAATTAGCATAAACACCCATAAAATTGACATCAAATGCATCCATACTTTTACCACCTTCTAATGAACCCAACATCATTTTTGTAGATAATGAAACCTGACTACTAATATGTTTAGAAATATTTAAACCTAAAACAGGATTAAAACCTTCACTATTAACATCACCCATTTCAGAAGCTAAACCGAATGAAGCACCAATATTTAAATCATTAAATTGTGACTGTCCGTAACTTAAAGAAGCACATAGTATTAAAACAGTCAAGAAATTTTTAATTTTTAACATAATATTTTAATTTGTTTTTTTGTACAATACAAATGTATGGCATATAAAAATACTTTCATACTATATACTAAATTTAATTTAGCACTTTTTAAACAATGATATGTTACTATTATCATCCGAATTTAATAATATATCTTCGACTGTTTCTTTTCTAAATGGACATTTAATATTTGGACTTAATTCACAAAGTGGAACTAAAACAAATTTTCTATTATAGAGTTTAGGATGAGGTATTATTAAATTAATATCGCTCAAAATAATATTATCATAAAAAATTATATCTAAATCAATAATTCGTGCGCTATAATTTGATAAGTTACTTTTTTTTCTACCCATTTTTGATTCAATTAACTTTATTTTTTTTAACAACAAATGAGGGGTTAGAGATGTCTGAATTTGCAGTATAATATTAATATAATCTCTCTTATCAATATAACCCCATGGTGAGGTTTCATAGTATGATGAAGATTTAATAATTTTTGAAAAATGTGATAAATGCATAATAGAATTATCAATATTCAAAACTCGATTACCAATATTACTACCTATTGATATATAACAATTATGCTTCATAAAATTATTATTACATTTACAAATGTAAATTTAAATTTGATTTTATGTCTAAAACATTTTTGCAAAACATACTATCCTCAGCATTAGGATTTATTACTGGATTTGCTATACTTATATCTGCAATTTTTATACTTTTAATTTTCTCAACACTCATATCTACTATCTTTAATTCTGACAATAAATTAGAGCCTAATAGCATCTTGAAAATTCAGTTTGATACGCCGATTTATGACAAACCCAACAATAATCCTTTTAAAAATTTCAATCCGATAAATACTCTGGGACCCAACAAAAGTATCCATTTGTATAAATTATTAAACGCAATTGATATTGCTGCCAATGATAAAAATATTAAAGGAATTGTATTGGATATGGATAATTACATTTCACCAGGCTCTGCTTCATCAAAAGAAATAAGAGATGCATTAGAAGAATTTAAACAAACTGATAAGTTTATTTATGCTTACTCTACAATATATAGTCAAAGTGCTTATTATATTGCTTCAGTATCTGATTCGGTATTTATGTATCCTAAAGGAATGGTTACTTTACGAGGACTAAGTTCAACAACCCCTTTCTTTAAAAACACACTTGAAGAAATCGGCATAAAACCAGAGGTAATTCGACATGGAAAGTTTAAAGCTGCAGTAGAACCATTTATGGAGGATAAAATGAGTCCCGAAAATAGATTACAAACTAAAACATTATTAGAAGATGTTTGGTCTACAATGACTTTCGATATTTCGGAAAACAGAAATCTAACCAAGGCTGTATTAAATGACATTGCAGACAGTATGACTATGACCATGCCAGCAAAAGCCAACGTTGAATTAGGTTTAATTGATAGTCTGATTTATCCAGATCATTTCAAACAATTTATTGCAAATAAAATCAACGAGAATACTGAAGATTTAGAATTTTTATCTATTGATCGATTAAAAAACAAAAAAAATAAATCAAAAAATAAAATAGCTATTATTTATGCAGAAGGTGGTATTGATGGTGACACTGAAAATATCCATGTGGGTTATACAAAAACAATAAAGAAAGCTTTTGAAGATGATGAAGTTAAAGCAATTGTATTAAGAGTTAACTCACCAGGTGGATCTGCATTAATATCAGACGAGATACTTAGTCAGATTAAATTATCTAAAAAGGATAAACCCCTAGTTGTGTCGATGGGTAATGTTGCTGCTTCAGGAGGTTATTATATATCATGTGCTGCTGATAAAATATTAGCATTACCTACTACAATTACTGGTTCTATTGGAGTATTTGGCTTGTTTTTTACTGCAGAGGAGTTGCTTACAAAAAAAATCAAATTGAGTTATGACAATGTAAAAACTAATTCATTTGCCAATCTGGGTGAGATGCATAGAAGTTTATCTAAAAAAGAAAAAGACCTTATTCAAAGATCGGTTAAAAACACATATCAAGACTTTATTCAACATGTTTCGGATGGGAGAAATATGTCAACTTTAGAAGTTGATAAGATTGGGCAAGGAAGGGTATGGACAGGTCTTAGTAGCATAAGAAATGGACTAGTTGATTCACTTGGAGGATTGAAGGACGCTATAAATATTGCCAGTCAACTTGCTAATCTAAATGATTTTAAAACAATTGAGTTGCCAAGAAATCAAAATGGACTAGAATCGTTTTTAGAAAATATTGAAACCTTTTATGTCTTTCATTTTAGTGATATAAAAAAAGAAGAATTATATTTAAATGAGTTACGAAATAAATACTTAAAAATGCAAGGTATTCAAGCATTATTAATAACAGAATATAATTTAGAATAGATGATGAATAAAAGTGCAAATAAAGTCTATTTAATATTCATTAGTTTATTTATTACATCTCTAGTTGTTTCTAATCTAATTTTTCAAAAATTCTTTCACTTATCAATTCTAGGTCTTAATTTTGAACTATCAGTGGGTATTATATTCTATCCTGTTACATTTTTGGTAACTGATGTGGTTTCAGAAATTTTTGGAAAACAAAAGGCTAATCAAATGGTTATTACTGGCATTTTTGCAAGTATTTTTTGTTTATCGATTATATTGATAGCAAATTCCCTCCCTGCTACTGATTGGTCTCCAGTAAATAATCAAATATTTAATTTGGTTTTTGGAAATACTATATTAGCTGTAGGTGCTTCAATGTTCGCATATTTGTGTGCTCAACTGATTGACATAAGGATATATCATTTTTGGAAAAAAATTACGAAAGGAAGACACTTGTGGCTTCGAAACAACTTCTCTACAATACTGTCTCAATTACTTGATACATTTTTAATTTTATTTTTATTGTGTAGTGGTGGAGCAATTGAATGGACAAAATTTGATACCCTTTTTATTCAAGGATTTTTGTTTAAAATCTTTATTGCTATAATTGATACACCTATTATATATCTTTGTGTTTTTATTTTACGGAAAAAATTCAATCTAAAAATAGACGAATCATTAGAATAGAAAATTTATAATAAAACCCTGATGAGAACGAACATTGAATACTCTATTGTTATCTAATAGGATATACTGCCCTTTTATACCTTCTATGACTCCTTCTATAAGTGCCATCTTTTGCAATGAAAGAGATTTAATTTTTTGTGGATAGACATTCACAGGGTAGTGTATACTAGTTACAGTATTATCTTTTGAAAGATACTTTTTCATTTCTGAAGAAATTAATGATGTACAACGAAATTTCTCATCTAGCATGTTTAATAAATCAGGAACACCTGATAACATTTTACGCCAATTTGTTTTATCGGCAATACTCTTTTTCAACTCAACCTCAATCAAACCTGAAAGTCTTCTATTTGGAACTTCCGCAAGTAAAATTGCTTGACTAGCTCCTTGATCAATCCATCGAGTTAACTTTTGTCCCTTTCTGGTAATCCCAACCTTTAAACCACTTGAATTAGATAAATAAACATAGTGAGGAGCAATCTGAAATTTTTTTTCCCACTCAAGGTCTCTTTCTTCAATTCCTAAATCAGCTTTACATAACTCAGGTTTAAAAATACTTTGTGAAGCTAATGGAGAACTCCAAAAACATTTATAACAAAAATTTTGTCTATAAAACTTTGGCATTATTTTACCACAACTACAAACAACCTTGCCAGACCAGTTTATTTTAACACTACTTCCAATCAGTTCATTTAATGCTACCTGCTCATTATTAATAATAAAATTATATTGAATTGGATCTGCATAAGTTACTTGCATTTTTGCAATTTCACCTCTATACATAAAAATAAAATTGATATTTATATATTCGCAATAGTTAAACGTATTTAATAATGAATATAATTAATAATATAATAGCAACAACAATCAAAAAGAGAATTAAATCAATTGATCAACATATTCAAAACCCAATCGAGAGTCAAAATAATATATTAAAATTCAACATAAAATATGCAAAAAATACAAAGTTTGGCAAAGATCATTGCTTTAAAAAAATACTCAACTATAGTGATTACAGAAATTTAATTCCAATAAAATCTTATGAGGACATACTTCATTATATTAAATTAACTCAAACAAATAAAAAAAATATTTTATGGCCAGGAAATATACGATGGTTTGCTAAATCCTCTGGTACAACTCAAAACAGGAGTAAGTATATTCCGGTTACTAATCAATCGCTTTATAACAATCATTATAAAGCAGGAAAGGATATGCTGGCACTTTATTTAGAAAAAAACCCAAAATCCAACATACTAAAAGGTAAAAGTTTAATGGTTGGCGGAAGTACTAGTATAAACGTTTTAAACAATTACTCCACAGGAGATTTATCAGCCATTCTTATAAAAAACCTTCCCATATGGGTACAATTAAAAAGATTACCGTCATTAAAAAATGCGTTATTAGATGATTGGGACAGTAAAATAGATAAGATTATTTTGGAGTGTCAAAATGCAAATGTTACCAGTCTGTCTGGAGTGCCATCTTGGACAATTATTATAATCAATAAACTACTTTCAATAAATAAGCAACAAAATTTATCTGAGATTTGGCCTAATTTAGAATTATACATGCATGGTGGAGTTGATTTTAATAATTACAAGACTACCTTTAATAATTTTTTTCAAAAAAAAATTAACTATCTAGAAACATATAATGCATCAGAGGGATTTTTCGGAATACAAAATGAACTTACTAAGTCTGATATGTTGCTACTAATAAATCACGGTATTTTCTACGAGTTTATGCCTATAATAAAAGGGGAAGAGATTCCAGAAGAGACTATTTCTCTGCAAGATGTAAAACTAAATATCTCTTATGCATTAATCTTATCAACCAATGGTGGATTATGGAGATATAAAATAGGAGACACCATTAAATTTACATCCTTGGATCCATATAAAATTAAAATTACTGGAAGGTTACATAGTTTTATAAATGCTTTCGGCGAGGAGATGGATGTAGATAACGCAAACCAGGCAATTAAATTTGCATGTCTTAAAACTAAAGCTTCTGTTAATGAATTTATTGCTGCGCCATATTTTTTCACCAACAAAACAGGATGCCATGAATGGATAATTGAGTTCAAAAAAGCACCAGAAAGCATAAAAAATTTTAGATATTACTTAGATAAAAAAATTCAAGAAATCAATTCTGATTACGAAGCAAAAAGATATAAAAATATATTAATTAAAGAACCAATTTTGCATGAGGTGAAAAATAATTTCTTTTATAACTTATTTAAAAAAGAAAATAAAATCGGTGGACAAAATAAAATCAAAAGATTATATAATGACCGGAATTTTATAGAATTTTTATTGAAAAAATTATAGATTTTATTATATATTCATAAAAAAATACAATACAATGCACATTGGAATCGCAGGAAATATAGGAGTCGGAAAAAGCACATTATGTAAGATGCTTGCTAAACATTATAAATGGTCTCCACTATTTGAGGCCGTTGACAACAACCCTTACTTGGATAACTTTTATGAAGATATGCAGCGTTGGTCATTTAACTTACAGGTTTTCTTTTTAAATAGTAGATTTAGACAAGTTCAGGATATCATTAAATCTAAAAAAACAATTATTCAAGACAGAACCATATATGAAGATGCATACATATTTGCTCCTAATTTACAAGCCATGGGCTTAATGACACAAAGAGACTATGATAACTATTTAGACTTGTTCAAACTTATGGAGTCATTTGTATCAGCTCCAGATTTATTAATTTATTTACGGTCTGATGTACCCTCTTTGGTAAATAGAATACAAAAAAGAGGAAGAGATTATGAAGAGGGAATTAGAATTGACTATTTAAAAAGATTGAACGAAAGATATGAAGCATTTTTCTCAAATTATAAACATAATCATCTAGTTATTCAAGCAACCGACATAGATTTTCAAAACAATAAGTCTGATCTTGGTGTGATAATAGAAAAAATAGATTCTAATTTAAGCGGTCTATTTAAGAAATAAATTGTTTATCAAACTGCATTTCTATATATACAGCACCTTATTTACTTCATCTATAATTTGTCTTTTACTAGGTAAAAATTCTTCTACTAATACAGGAGAATATGCCATAGGTGTATCAGCTGAACATATTCTAGAAATTGGAGCATCTAAATAATCAAATGCATTTTTCTGTATACTGTAACTTATCTCAGTAGAAATTGAACCTAATGGCCAACTCTCTTCTACAATAATTAATCGATTAGTCTTTTTAACAGATTTAATTATTAAATCATAGTCTATAGGCCTTAAACTTCGCAAATCAATTATTTCCAAAGAAATATCACTTTGACTTAATTCAGAACTTGCATCATAAACTTTTTTTAACATTTTGCCATATGAAACAATTGTTACATCCGAACCTTCTTGAACAATTTTTGCTTTACCAATAGGAATAAGATATTCCTCTTCGGGAACATGACCTTTATCACCATACATTTGCTCTGACTCCATGAATATGACAGGGTTATTATCTCTGATAGCGCTCTTTAACAAACCTTTAGCATCATAAGGGTTAGACGGAACTACTACTTTTAAACCAGGACAATTTGCATACCAACTATCAAAGGATTGAGAGTGTGTAGCAGCCAATTGACCTGCTGAACCAGTAGGGCCGCGAAATACAATTGGAATATTAAACTGTCCTCCAGACATCTGCATCATTTTTGATGCATTATTAATAATCTGATCAATTGCCACTAAAGAAAAATTAAATGTCATAAATTCAACAATTGGCCTTAATCCATTCATTGCAGCACCAACGCTAATACCTGAAAAACCACCCTCAGAAATAGGTGTATCAATGATGCGTTTTGCACCGAATTCATCTAATAAACCCTTAGATGCCTTATAAGCTCCGTTATACTCCGCTACCTCCTCACCCATTAAAAAAATGTTAGGATCTAATCGCATTTCCTCGCTCATTGCCTCAGCAATCGATTCTCTAAATTGAATTTCTCTCATTATATCAATAAATATTTTTACAAATTTATTTATTTTTTTTATCTAATGTGCATAAAAATAAATATCTAGATAAGATAGTGTAACATATTATGTCTTTTTTAATTATTTTAGTGAAAATAAAACCCTTATTAATATGAATATTTTAGTATGCATAAGTAGTGTGCCGGATACTACCTCACCAATTACTTTCTCAAATGAGAATAAACAGTTTAATCAAGAAGGCATAACATTTATTATTAATCCTTATGACGAATTTTGCTTAACAAAAGCAGTTTTTATAAAAGAAAAAATAGGTGCAACAATAACAGCCATTAACGTGGGAAATAACAAAAATGATGCAATACTAAGAAAAGCCCTAGCTATTGGTGCAGACAAAGCTGTACGTATTAATCAAGAATCAATGAGTAGTAAAATAGTTGCTGATTGTATTGCCAATTTCTGTTCACAAGAATCATTTGATTTAATATTCTGCGGAACTGAATCAATTGATTATAATGGTGGACAAGTTCCCGGATTTGTAGCTAGCAAATTAAATATTCCTTTTATAAATGGATGCATAGGTCTAGAAATTGAAGGAAGTTTGATAAAAATAAAAAGAATAATAGATAATGGCCACGAAATAAGTACAAGTCAATTACCAACATTAATTGCTGGACAAAAAGGCCTTGTAGAAGAAAAAGAACTCAGAATACCATCAATGAGAGGTATAATGACCGCCCGAACAAAACCATTAGAAGTTATTGAATCCTCTTTAAAAAATGAATTTGCAATCAATGTTTTAGAATACGAGAAACCTTTAGCAAGGTCTGAATGTAAAATTATTAATGAAGATAATGTTGGCAATTTAGTAGAGTTATTACATTCTGAAGCAAAAGTTATATAAAAATTAATAATTAACTTAATAAATTAAAATGAGCGTATTCACATTAATAGAAAACTGGAATGGTGAGTTCAAAAAAACATCTTTTGAAACTTTAAGCTATGGGAAAAATATAGCAAATCAAAAAAATCAAAAACTAGTTGCACTAACATTGGGTGCAAATAATGCCAATCTAATGACGGAATATGGTGCTGATAAAATTATCAATATCACCAATACTTCATTTGAAAATTGCACTAATAAATTACTTTCCGAAATTTGTTCTAAGTTTATTCAAGAAAATGATGTTAATACATCAATTATTTCAAATACCAATATGGGGAAATCCATATCACCTTTACTCGCAAACGAGACCAACCATGGATTAATAACAAACGCTATTTCATTACCCGAAAGCCAGAATCCTCTCATCGTTCAATGTAAAGGGTTTTCTGGAAAAGCACACGTTAAATACCAATCGAATTACAATCTTAATATTATTACAATAATTCCCAACTCAATTGGAGAGATAAAGAAAATAACAGGAGATGGAGAATTGTTAAATATAGAATTTAATATTGAAGATATTTCTCAAGGAATTCAAATTTTAAGTCGTGAAAAAACATCTGAAAAGATTTCATTGTCTGATGCGAATATTGTTATTTCTGCAGGAAGAGGTTTAAAAGGTCCCGAAAACTGGACTATGATAGAAGAATTGGCAGAACTTCTTGGAGCAGGAACTGCATGTTCTAAACCTGTTTCAGATATGGGATGGAGACCACATTCTGAACATGTTGGACAAACAGGTATTGCTATTAATCCCGACTTATATATTGCTATTGGGATTTCTGGAGCAATTCAACATCTAGCAGGTGTAAATAGTTCAAAACATATTGTAGTAATTAATACTGATTCTGAAGCACCTTTTTTTAAAGCAGCAAATTATGGTATAGTTGGGGATGCATTTGAAGTAGTTCCAAAACTTATTAACGAGCTTAAAAAATATAAAGGCTAAAAAATGGAATTAATTAAATTGAATATAGTTGGTTTATCATATAGTCAATTTAAATCTGGTGCATATGCTCTTTTTTTAGAAGAAGATAACGGCCTTAAAAAGCTATCAATTGTCATTGGACAATGTGAAGCTCAAGCAATTGCAATTGGGCTGGATAAAAATATTTCTTCGCCACGGCCATTGACCCACGATCTTTTTCTAAGTATTGCAGAAAAAAATAATTTAATTCTAGACAAAATCATAATCCATAAATTAGAAAAAGGGATTTTTTACTCATCAGTTTTATTTATTAATAAACAGACTAATCATAGTTTTTCAATTGACTCAAGAACTTCTGATGCAATTGCAATTGCTATAAGGTTTAATTCCGGAATTTATACCTATAAAGAAATTTTAGATAAATCTCAAAATTACTTAAAAGAAGATTATGTAGAAGAAAAAAGAACAGCCCATAAATCTGAAAAAAAGAAAAAAACTAAAATAGTTCAAGATTCATTAAATGAACTAGAAAAAAAACTTAATCATGCCCTACAGTCAGAAAATTATGAATTAGCAGCTAAAATTAGAGACCAAATAAAAAAAATGAAATAATGACATATACAGAAACAATTATAAGAGGATTAATAGGTATTTTAGGATTATTATTTTTTTGTTATTTATGCTCATCTAACAAAAAATCAATCAATTGGTCTATAGTAATTAAAGGATTGCTAATTCAATTAGTATTTGCAATATGCATATTACACGTAAATATTGTTGAAAAATTATTCCAAACTACTAGCAACACCTTTCTATCAATTCTTGATTTTACAAAAGAGGGTTCAATATTTTTATTTGGTGAAACATTAGTCAATGATCCATCTTTTGGAGCAATATTTGCTTTTCAAATTTTACCAACAATTGTGTTTTTTTCCGCATTAACTAGTGTATTATTCTACTTAGGGATACTTCAAAAGATTGTCTACTTTTTTGCAATTATCATGAAAAAAAGCATGAAACTTTCTGGGTCTGAAAGTTTAGCAGCAGCAGGAAATATTTTCTTGGGTCAAACTGAATCTCCTCTATTGATAAAACCCTATATTTCAAAAATGACACAATCTGAACTATTATGCTTAATGGGAGGAGGAATGGCAACAATTGCTGGGGGCGTATTCATTGCCTTCACAGCAATGTTGGGAGAAGAATTTGCTCCACACCTTTTAGCAGCATCTGTAATGTCGGCACCAGCTGCAATTGTTGCTTGTAAAATTATTTTACCCGAAACAAAAAAAGTTAACGAAAATATGACACTCACTAAAGGGGATGCGTTAGGGTCTAATGTATTTGATTCTATTGCATTAGGCACAATCCAGGGAGTTAAACTAGCTGTGAATGTTGGAGCGATGATATTAGTTTTTGTTGCATTCATCGCACTAATTAATGAAGTACTTAATTTAGTCGGCCAACTTACTGGACTTAATGACAATCTTTCAAATAGTACAAGTATTTATAAAAACTTATCCATGGAAATGATTTTTGGCTATCTATTTGCACCAATTGCATGGCTAATAGGAATCCCTTTCGAAGACATTTTATTAGCAGGACAGTTACTAGGAGAAAAAACTGTGGCAAATGAATTTATCGCATATGAATCGCTAGGAGAAATGATAAAACAAAATACTATATCCCAAAAAACATCAATAATGGCAACCTATTTTTTATGTGGTTTTGCTAACTTTTTATCAATCGGCATACAAATTGGAGGTATAGGAGCAATAGCACCCGAAAGGCGAACCGATTTATCAAGACTAGGTATAAAAGCACTTATAGCAGGTACCGTAGCCTCATTACTAACAGCAATAATTGTAGGAATATTAATATGAAAGAATATCATAAACTTATGCACCATGTTTTGGAACATGGAGTAGAAAAAAAAGATCGAACAGGAACAGGCACTTTGAGCGTATTTGGATATCAAAGTAGATATAATTTAGAAAAATCCTTTCCACTTGTAACTACAAAAAAAATTCATTTAAAGTCTATTATTCATGAATTACTTTGGTTTTTAAGTGGTTCAACTAATATAAAATATCTAAAAGAAAACAATGTTAAAATATGGGATGACTGGGCTGATAAAAATGGAGATTTAGGCCCTGTTTATGGTTATCAATGGAGATCATGGATAAATAGAGATGGGGAAACTATTGATCAAATATCAGAACTCATAAATAATATAAAAAATAACCCCAATTCTAGAAGATTAATTGTTAGCGCATGGAATGTTGGAGAAATAAGCAAGATGGCACTTCCACCTTGCCATTCATTGTTTCAGTTTTTTGTTTCAAATAAAAAATTATCATGCCAATTATACCAAAGAAGTGCAGATATTTTTTTAGGAGTACCTTTTAATATTGCATCATATGCATTATTAACAATGATGATCGCTAAAATATGTAATCTTCAAGTAGGTGAATTTATTCACACTCTCGGTGACGCACATTTATATTTGAATCATCTTGAACAAGCCAAATTACAATTATCAAGAGAACCTAAAGAACTTCCAATAATGAAAATTAATGATAGACAAAGTATTTTTGATTTCGAATTTGAGGATTTTGAATTAGTTAATTATCTCCATCATCCTCACATTAAAGCTCCAATTGCTGTCTAAAAAAAGTATTTTGAAAATAAAATTAATCGTTGCAACATCAGAAAATAATGTTATTGGAATCCAAAATGATCTTCCCTGGCATTTACCCGATGATATGAGTTATTTTAAAGAAAAGACGCAAGATAGCGTAGTTATAATGGGTAGAAAAAACTTCCTATCTATTCCTGAGAAATATAGACCACTGGCTGGAAGAACAAATATTATTTTAACAAAGAAGAAAGATTTTCATGCCAGTGACTGTATAGTTACAAATAGTCTTGAAAGTGCAATAATATTGGCAAAGGAAGAAAAAAGAAAAAATATTTTTATTATAGGAGGAGGGCTTGTCTACAAATATGCCCTTGATAATAACCTTATAGATGTAATTTATTTAACACGGATACATGCAATAATAAAAGGTGATACATTTTTTCCTAAATTAAATATGGCTAGATGGGAAGTAACAAAAGAAAAACAACACAAGATTGACAAAAAACATAAGTTTGAATTTACATTTTACACTCTAAAAAAATTAACTAGCTGATTTCAAGCTATTTAACTCTAAATCCTTCAGTTGTTCTTTTGCATATTTTAAATCAATTTTTAAAACTCTTTTTTTTGCATCATTTTTAGGTAGACTATAAAGAGCATCTAAAAATAACTTTTCACAAATTGATCTTAAACCTCTAGCACCTAAACCAAAATCATATGCATAACCAACAATCATATCAAACACTTTGGGATGGATTGACAATTCAATATTATCCATTTCAAATAATTTCTCATATTGCTTAATTACAGCATTCTTAGGTTCCAATAAGATTTTACGCAATAGGAATCTATCTAATGGAAGCAAATAAGTTAGTACTGGTAATCTGCCAATCAATTCAGGAATCAAACCATACTTCTTGATGTCTTTTGGCATAACATATGAGAAACTTCTAGAATGATTTTCTTTTTTTATGTTCTTTTTTTTGCGAGAGAAACCTAAAGAATACTGGCTAGTTCTACTTTCAATAATCTTATCCATTCCTGAAAAAGCACCACCGCAAATAAATAAAATATTTTTAGTATTTACTTTAATATATTTTTGATCTGGATGTTTTCGGCCTCCTTGGGGTGGAACATTAACAATAGAGCCCTCCATTAATTTTAATAATGCTTGTTGAACTCCTTCACCTGAAACATCTCTAGTAATCGAGGGATTATCATTTTTTCTAGCAATCTTATCAATTTCATCAATAAAAACAATACCTCTTTCTGCATCAGTCACATCATAATTTGCGACTTGAAGCAACCTAGTTAATAATGATTCAACATCCTCTCCCACATATCCAGCCTCAGTCATGGAGGTTGCATCTACAATACAAAATGGCACATTTAACATTTTAGCAATAGTACGTGCAAAGAGTGTTTTACCTGTTCCAGTGTCTCCTAAAATTAAAATATTAGATTTATCTAATTCAAGATCATCAATATTTGATAATACTCTTTTATAGTGGTTATAAACAGCAACAGACAAAACTTTTTTTGCATAAGACTGACCAATAATATATTGATCTAAATACTTATTGATTTCCAAAGGCTTAAAAAGCTTAAAATCTTGTTTAATTTTCTCATTATAATTAAGTGTCTTTTCTTCTTCAATAATTCTATTTGCCTTGGATACACATACGTCACATATATTACCTGAATTACCAGTAATTAAAATATTTACATCTGCTTTTTTTTTGTTACAAAAGGCACATGTTTCAACGATTTGCTTTGCCATATAATTATTTTTTCGAATCTGGTAAAAGAATTTCATCAATCATACCATATTCTAGAGCTTCCTTAGAAGTCATCCAAAAATCTCGATCTCCATCTTTGGTTACTTGTGAATAAGTTTTATTTGAATGATGTGCAATAATCTCATATAATTCTTTTTTTAATTTATCAATCTCTTGAGCTACAATTTGAATATCCGATGCTTGACCCTGAGTACCACCTAGAGGTTGATGTATCATTACTCTGGAGTGTTTTAGGGCTGACCTCTTACCTTTCTCACCAGCACACAATAATACTGCCCCCATAGATGCTGCCATACCTGTACAAATTGTAGAAACACTGGAAGATATAAACTGTATAGTATCATAAATACCTAAACCTGCATACACTTGACCTCCAGGTGTATTTAAATAAATTTCAATGTCTTCTTTTGGTCCACTTGATTCTAAAAAAAGTAATTGAGCTTGAATAATATTTGCTACAGTATCATTAATAGGCACACCCAAGAAAATAATTCTATCCTGCATTAATCTAGAAAAAACATCCATAGTGACTTGACGTCTATTTTCTGTTATTTCCTCTGTAATTGTTGGATTAATATAATTCTGATATGCAGAAGTATAATTATGTATAGTAGTACTACTGATGCCCGCATGTTTGGTAGCATATTTTTTAAATTCTTTTGAACTATCCATTTTAAGATTTTTGATTATTAGCTAATTTAACAAATTCATTTAAAGAAATACTTTTTTTCACAAGTTTCATATTATCCTTAAAATGCTTAACTAACTCTATTATTATTACCTCATTCATCATTCTTTCAGCCTCTTTTTTATTTTTTAAAACATTTTCTACTATGCCATCAATTTCTTTATTGCCCATTTGAATACTTCCATAACTCTTCATCTGTTGTATAACATATGCTTTAGTAAAGTCTTTTAACTTTTCATTAGTAACTTTAATGTTATGTTTTGTACAAATAGAATTTTCAATTAATTGCCATGATAAATATTTTAAATAATTTTTATATTCCTCATTAAATTCTTTTTCAGTAAATTTCTTCTTAACATTATTCTTTAACCATTTTTTTAAAAATTTATCCGGGAAATCAAGCTGGATTTTTTTTATAAAATAAGTGGAACAATCATTAAAAAACTTCCTGTCTGATTCTTGTATGTACTTAGATTCTAAATCTTCTTTTATAATTTTCTGAAATTCTTTTACAGTCTTAATAGACTTGGATGGATATGCCTTTTTAAATAAGTCATCATTTAACTCAGCAGATACAAGACGACTAATATCGTTAATCGTACATGAAAAATATTTAGCCACATTAGAAACCTCTTCCTTAGAAATCTTTAACATAGAGGCAATATCCACATTATTTGAAAATGCTTTATTCAACTCAAATACTATAGAATTTGATTTTACTAAATTTAAAAATTTTGACCTCAATTTTTTATCTTCAATTTTATCAATCAAGATTGAGGTTTCAATATTTATACCATTAACAACTGTTTGCTTCTTATCATCTAATTCAACAAGTAAAACCTTAAGCATATCACCATCATTTATGGAGTCAAATGACTTAACACTTCCAAATCTTTTTTGTAAAGATAATTGATGATCATCAATTTCTTTTTTCTCTGGTTTAATAGTGAAATAATCAATTTTTGTATTTTCAACTTTGGATAAATCAACTTCTGGTTGTAGACCAATCTCAAATTCAAAATCATATTCAGAATTATTAATAAAATCCACCTTATTCTCAATTGGCAAGGGATTACCTAATATGGATATGTCTTTTTCGGTAATATATTTTTGTATTCCATTAGATAAGATTTTATTTATCTCCTCAACACGTATGGCCAACTCATATTTCTTTTTTACAAGACCCATTGGCACTTTACCAATTCTAAAACCAGGCATATTCATTTTTTTTTGATAATCTACTAAAGATTTGTTTACAGTAGACTTATAGTCATCCGCACTAATTTTAGCACTTAACATTAAAGTATTAGTATCTGTTTTTTTTTGAGTAATCTTCATATTTCTTATAATTAAGCTAGCAAATATAGTGAAATCGTTGAGGATTTATTTTCTATTTAGTTGATTATCTTAATAATACTTTAGATTCTTTATTTAAATTTTTTGTTACAAAATCTTTAGATTATTTAATAGTGATATATTTTTTAAATTTATTATATTAGAATGGCTATTCTATATAAAATATTATCTTTGTGATGTGTAATAATTTTTTTTTCTATTCTAAAATCATAATGACATGAGGTTGTTTATTTTATTTTTAATTTCTACTCCATTCTTAGCTCAAGAAATTATCTGGACAAACAATACACCAATTATAAGGACATTTTCGTCAGCACGATCTATCGATATCAATAATGACGGAGTTGAAGATATTATTCGTGGTGGTGGTGTAGAGGGATATCCCACACCATACGGAATTAGCGCAATTAATGGACTAGATGGAAATACAATATGGAACACTGAAACAAGAAATG
>MDTB01055847.1_pt1 | contig 35947 bp, 33 predicted proteins | sample 811161 | NCBI WGS metagenome assembly MDTB01 (sample SAMN05326650, study PRJNA326480) | marine metagenome | isolation source: seawater | place: Mediterranean Sea | collected 2009 | reverse complement strand
GTGCTGACAGACACGATGAGCGATGGTCTTGCATCGGTTTGTCGACGAACATCATCGACGCGTCTTATAATGCACTGGAGGATTCCATCACATACAAGTTGTTTCGCGACGGTGAGAAAGTAGCTTGACGGTAAATCACGTGTCTACCCCTCCAGCAATCATCCTTGTGGGGCCGACCCTCGGAGAAAATATCGGCGCGGCGGCGCGCGCGATGATGAATTTCGGCCTATCGGATATGCGTCTGGTTTCGCCCAAGGGCGCCTGGCCTAACCAGCAAGCGATAAATACAGCATCCGGTGCTGAACGCATTCTCGAACACGCAAGCGTATTTGATACTACCGAAGCGGCCGTGGCAGACCTTCAGCGTCTATACGCCACCACTGCGCGGGTGCGCGACATGGAAAAGCCGGTGCTCACGCCGCGTGGTCTTGCCGGGGTCGTACGAAAAAAGTCCGTCACGGGCGAGAAATCCGGTATTTTATTTGGCCGAGAATCCAAAGGGTTAGACAATGAAGACGTCGCCATGTCTGACGCCATCGTCATGGTGCCGGTCCACCCCGACCACACATCGATCAATCTCGGACAGGCTGTACTGTTGATTGGCTATGAATGGTTTTTGGCTGGCGATCCTGAGACGATTTCAGAGGTTACCCGCAAAAGCGGTCAGCCCGCATCGCGAGAAGAGCTGATTGCATTCTTCGAGCATCTTGAGAGTGAGCTCGATGACTGCGGTTTCCTTTATCCACCCGAAAAGCGCCCCAGGATGGTGCGCAATATCCGCAACATGTTTACCCGGACAGGACTCAGCGATCAGGAAGTCAAAACCCTGCGGGGGATTGTCGCGGGTCTGTCTGAAAGGCGCGACCGGAATCGGCCCTGAAAAGGGCTAATTTCCGGCGAAAAAAGTATTTTCGGCGCCGCAGCAAATGTTTGACATCGGCTTACCGATCCATATACTCCGCCGCCATTCCCGGGAATGTGAATGACGTCCATTTGGTCCGCGTCATCCCGCCACCGGCAAGGTCCGGAACTGGACTACCGGGACAATTATGAAGGAGAAAGCCACATGTCTAAACGTGTGCGCTCGAAGTACAAAATTAACCGCCGCCTTGGCTGCAACCTCTGGGGCCGCCCGAAGAGCCCTTGGAATACCCGCGAATACGGTCCCGGCCAGCATGGCCAGCGCCGCCGCAAGCCGACCGATTTCGGTATCCAGCTTATGGCGAAACAAAAGCTTAAGGGTTACTACGGCAACATCACCGAAAAACAATTCCGCCGCACTTATAAGGAAGCAGTTAAGCGGCGCGGCGATACCGTCGAAGCCCTGATCGGCCTTTTGGAACAGCGGCTTGATGCGGTCGTCTATCGGATGAAATTTGTGCCGACGGTTTTTGCGTCGCGTCAGTTTATCAATCATGGTCATATCAAGGTTAATGGCGTGCGCGTCACTATCCCGTCATATCGGGTCAAGGAAGGCGACGTCATAGAGGTTCGCGAGAAATCACGGAATATTCCGCAGGTGCTCGAAGCGGGTCAGCTGACCGAGCGTGAAGTGCCAGAATATATGGAAGTTGATTTCAGTAAGCTTAAGGGCAAATTCGTGCGCGTCCCCCAATTCGCCGACGTGCCGTATCCGGTCCAGATGGAACCGAACCTAGTGATTGAGTTTTACTCACGCTAATTCGGTGAGCTCGCAGCGAATTCGAGACGCCCCGGACGTGCCCGGGGGGTGTCCATTCGGGACTTCGCTATTTACGTTGATATAGATCAATCGCCGATATCTCTGTCAGGGTTAGTCTCTAAATTTTTTTCTTTCTGGCGCATTAAGAAGCTATCTACGGACGCGCTCCAGCGAGAAGCCCTTGGGGCAGGTCGCGTCACCATTTAGCTGCCATACGATGTTGGCAATCTTGCGGTCGGAGAATACATTGGGTCTCTCGCCGAGACATCGACAATCGATTGTTTGACAGGCTAGATGCATTTGCAGAGGAATTTTTGGTGCTACGCCGGTCTTGCTACAGGCAGATAAGAGAGCGGCCGCCATAAGAAAGCCTGTGACATGCGGCGCGGGTAATATGCATTTGAAGAGCATCATAGTATTCTGCCCGATTTTCTGGTTGCGTGCTGATGATCCAATATGATCTAAAATTTAGATATCCGCTATCCCGGTCAGGATATTGATCCGTCGAAAAATAACTAGATCTTTCCGGCGCGGAATAATGAGCGGTTAGGCCGGTGCCCATAGAATGCGATCGATCGCGTAATGATGTCGACGCCGATGCGGTCATAGACCGACAAATCCAAAAAGGTCCGGCTGATATAGGTTAGCCGATGATTTTATTGCCGAAATAGCGCGGTGCCACCCTCAGATTTTCATCCAGCGGCAAAGTGTCGGAGGAGTAATGAGGGAGTTGGTCTCACTCGATCAGATAGGCTATTGACCCAAACACGAACCCAGTCCTTGGCGGAAATCCCTTCCCCGCCGGCGGACATGCGGAAGGTTGCGTTTAAGATGCGGAAAGCGAACCTGCGACTGGTGCTGTCAGTTTCGAGGAGTCGCGGTCGATAAGGCCCAGCATCTCGGCGCAGATGGCCGTTTTAGTCGGGATATGTCTCACCATTACTTCGGGATGGTCGCGATGGTGGTTCAGTAATTTCCGCGTCACCGAGGTAAAAACCAGTTTGCCATGACGGGTAAACAGCCGCTCTTGAGTGAGGTGATCCTGGCAAAATCAGGCTGGAATTTTCAGACCGGGTGCCATGCACCGCCGATAGCTGTGTTACAGCAGCACCTACCCTTCGGTGCTTAGGATCTCTGCCGAGATTGGCTTTGCTGAGGGAATATGAGATACAACCCGGTCGTTCCGAAGTGGAATCTTCGGCGCGCGCGAGGGTCTTCAGTTTCTCTACCGCAGCCACTCCAAATGCGGCCAGTCTACTCGCGTTTAGGCCTTTGACCCCTTTAACGTCGAGGTCACTTAGGATTGGCGAGCTGGACTTCAATGCCGTTGGTATCGAAAAACTCGATCAATTCGCCGGTTTCGTACATCTCACGCAGAATGTCGCAACCGCCGACAAATTCACCCTTGACGTATAGCTGCGGAATCGTCGGCCAGCTCGAATAAGTCTTAATACCTTCGCGCACTTCAGGATCTTCGAGCACGTTGATCCCCTTAAAAGGGATGCCAAGATTGCTAAGAACCTGAACACAGGTCGCAGAAAAACCACATTGCGGAAAAACGGGGGTGCCCTTCATGAAAAGGACAACGGGGCTAGCGTCTACTTCAGTTTTGATGCGGTCGAATACGGGATGCTCGCTCATAGCGATGTTCCTTTTGCTTGTGTCTTGGTTCATTCGGTTTTAGGCGTGCTAGTTTGAAGTGCCAGCGCATGAAGTTCTCCGCCCATCCTGCCCTGCAGAGCCTGATAGACCATCTGATGCTGCTGAACGCGGGTCTTGCCGACAAAGGCGCTGGAAACAACCAGTGCCGCGTAATGATCACCGTCTCCGGCGAGATCCTGAATGGTCACCTCGGCATCGGGAAGGCTTCCCTTTATCAAGCTTTCGATTGCACCCGCGTCCATTGGCATCTTACAATTTCCCGTTCTGTCCCGTTTTTGAACATCTGTAGCGCAAATTTACAAACATCTGCAGCGCAGATTTACAGATGATTCATTTCTACCTTCTGTCAAACATCAGCCATGTACTCCGGAAACCAGCTTTCGTGCGCATTTCGCAACTCCAATAGGGATATAGAGTTGCCGTCTCCCACCGTCAACTGCGGGCCACCGGTCGTTCCGATCATAATCGCCGGAACCCCTGCAGAATTGGCCGCCGTCAGAACTTCTTCCGGCGCGGAAGTCGTAGTAATATAGCGTGATTGATCTTCGCCGAACAGCCAAGCAAAGGCAGGAATACCAGTTGTGGGGAGTGAAATCTCCGCCCCGATGCTTCCTAAAAGTGCCATTTCGGCGGCAGCGACTAGAAGCCCGCCATCGGACACATCATGACAGGCAGATACCCGGTCGCCCACGATCAGGTCTCGGACAAAATCGCCATTCCGGCGTTCGGCTTCGAGATCTACGGGCGGTGGCGCTCCGGCATCCCTGTAGTTATCAGAAAACACCCGCAGGAGCATCGACCGGCCGAGATGGCCTGAAGTGTTGCCGATTAACAAGATCGCCTCGCCCTCGGCGGTGAATCCGGCCGATGTCGTATCGTTGTTGACGTCTTCAATCAGGCCGACGCCGCCGATTGCGGGTGTTGGAAGAATACCGGTACCATTAGTTTCATTGTAGAGCGATACATTGCCGGACACGACCGGGAAATCAAGCGCAAGGCAGGCGTCGGTCATACCTTCAATGCATCCGGCGAACTGCCCCATGATCTCCGGGCGTTCCGGGTTGCCGAAATTCATGTTGTCGGTGATCGCGAGCGGCTTTGCGCCAGATGCGGTGAGGTTACGCCAGGCTTCCGCTACTGCTTGCCGTCCGCCCTGAACGGGGTCAGCAACGCAGTAGCGCGGTGTACAATCAGTGGTAATGGCAAGCGCGCGGTCCGTGCCATGAACCCGCACGATGGCGGCATCTGCGCCGGGCCGGCGCAAGGTGTCGGCCATGACCATATGGTCGTATTGTTCCCACACCCAGCGCCGCGAACATAGATCGGGCGAGGCGACTAATCTCGCTAGCGCATCGGTCGGGGCAATGTTTATGTCGGCCAGTGCGTCATCTATGGCAAGTACTCGAGGTGGTGGTGTCGCTACCCACGGGCGCTCGTATTCTGGCGCTTCGGCAACCAGCGGCGGTACCGGAATATTACAGATTTCCTCGCCGCCTGATTTGAGCACCAGCCGGTTGGTGTCGGTGACCGTGCCGATAATGGCGAAATCCAGCTCCCACTTCTCGAAGATTTTGCGAGCCATATTCTCGCGGCCGGGTTTGAGCACCATCAGCATCCGTTCCTGACTCTCGGACAGCATGATTTCGTATGGCGTCATCGCTTCTTCACGCACAGGAACCCGATCCAGATCGAACTCGATACCGACCCCCCCCTTGTCCGACATTTCGACGGAGGAGGATGTTAGCCCGGCTGCACCCATATCCTGAATGGCGATAATCGCGTCCGTCGCCATGAGTTCGAGACAGGCTTCGAGCAGCAGTTTCTCTGTAAATGGGTCACCTACTTGAACAGTGGGACGTTTTTCTTCGGAATCATCGTCAAACTCTGCGGACGCCATGGTCGCGCCGTGAATTCCGTCGCGGCCCGTCTTGGATCCTACATAAACGACCGGGTTGCCGATCCCGGCGGCAGCGGAATAGAAAATCTTGTCGGTATCGGCGATGCCGACCGTCATGGCGTTGACAAGAATGTTGCCATTGTAGCTCGGATCGAAATTGACCTCGCCGCCCACTGTCGGGATGCCTATGCAGTTTCCGTAGCCGCCGATACCAGCTACGACGCCGCCGACAAGATGTCGGGTCTTCGGATGTTCTGGAGCGCCAAACCGCAGCGCGTTCATATTAGCAACGGGGCGTGCACCCATAGTGAAGATATCGCGGAGGATGCCGCCGACGCCAGTCGCCGCACCCTGATAAGGTTCGATAAACGATGGGTGGTTATGGCTCTCCATTTTGAAGATACAGGCCTTGCCCTCGCCGATGTCGATCACCCCGGCATTCTCCCCCGGACCGCAGATTACCCATGGAGCTTCGGTCGGAAGCTTCTTCAGCCAGAATTTCGACGACTTGTATGAACAATGTTCCGACCACATCACCGAAAAAATGCCGAGCTCTGTCATTTTTGGCTCGCGTCCCATGATGCGCAAGACGCGTTGGTATTCCTCTGGTGTTAGCCCGTGTTCGCCAACAATCTCGGGCGTGATCTCGCTCATTCTGTCGCGACCAGGGCTTCAACCAGCCCATCGAACATCGGCCGGCCGTCATTGCCGCCAAGCATCGGATCGGCAAGCCTTTCGGGGTGAGGCATCATGCCGAGCACGTTGCGGCCTTCGTTCAGAATACCAGCGATGTTCCGGGCCGCACCGTTCGGATTGGCGGAATCGGTAACTCTGCCTTCGGGAGAACAGTAGCGGAAGGCTACGCGATCTTCACCATCAAGGCGGTTTAGAGTGGCGTCATCGGCAAAATAGTTGCCCTCGTTATGCGCGACTGGAATACGGATGACCTGGCCGTCCATGTAGTCGAGCGTAAACACTGTATCCGCGGCTTCGACCCTCAGGTCGACGTCCCGGCAGATAAATTTTAGCCCAGCATTACGCATCAGCACGCCCGGCAACAGCCCGCATTCGGTGAGTATCTGAAAGCCGTTACAGATCCCAAGCACCGGCACTCCCTTGTTTGCTCGGGCTACAACCTCTTGGATCACGGGGGACTGGGCGGCCAGCGCGCCGGCACGCAGGTAATCGCCATAGGCAAACCCACCTGGCACGATGATTAGGTCTACATCGGGAAGGTTTGCATCGCCATGCCAGTGCATGATCGGCTCGCTGCCGGCGCTCTGCTGCAACGCCACCTGAACATCGCGGTCGCAGTTGGAGCCGGGCGAGACGATGACGGCAGCCTTCATTCGTCCAGATCTATCTCGTAATTTTCGATCACCGTGTTCGCCAGCAACTTTTCGCACATGGCTCTCACCGCATTGAGTGCATTTGTGGGATTATTCTCGGCAAGGTCCAGTTCAATATATTTACCCTGCCGGACATCGTTGATGCCCCCAAAGCCAAGCCCGGCCAGAACCTGCTCGGTGGCTTTGCCCTGAGGATCCAGAACGCCGTTTTTGAGGGTAATGAGAATGCGGGCCTTCATACACCGATGCTTAGCGCAGCCGGCAACGAATCTCACGTGGATTCCGTGATTTCTTCTCTGTTTAGAGAGAGAACGCGCCCTTGCTTCCGGATTTTCAATTTGTGTGCGTATTGTAGATAAATTGTTGGGTACTGAAAATTAGACCGAATATTAGAAGGGGAAAATTTGGTGCAGGTGTCACTGTAGAAATCTGATTACTCGGATATTTAAAGATGCCTTGACGCAGACCCGAACTGTGGATGCGAGGAACAATTTGCGATCTCGGGTCTGTCTGGCTGTCACTGACATACCGTCGAGAGCATGCCGATCGCTTTGGCCGAAGCCCGCTCGATCGTCTCGGCCGATCTGAGTTGAGCGGAAGGCGCATCGGAAGACCGCATCTGCGAGACTCAGCGTCCCGTCCACAACCAAAACCTGCACTAATATTAGCTGCGGAGAGTCTAGCCTGGCGAGGAGATCCCGGACATGTTTTGTCATTTCGACGCCGCTGAGGGGTAACTATGGGTTCACAATGTCTTCGCCGAACCCGTCACGCCCGTTGACGCCCCCAACGCGACATAGTCCCAATCTAGTATTTTGCGTTTTATTGATGGCCTAGCGCGTCTCAGTAATGCGGCGGTGGGGGCTCCCTGCCGGGAGACCTGTCATCGCCGCTTTCCAGTTCTTGTAGCTTCAATTTAAGATAGCCTACCTGGTCTGAAAGATCAGAGATCTCCTTCCACAGTTTGACCGACATTTCACTAAGGTCTTCAAGGATGCGATCCTGATGTGCGATGCGTTCTTCAAGCGCAGCTATGTCTTTATCCGTACCGTTCATCTTGCCCAACTGTTGCGCTTTGGCATTCTCAACGGAAACCGCCGCCGCCATTGATGTAGACCGTGTCGGCGGTCATAAATTCGCAGGCGTCGGAACACATGAACAACACCATTTCGCCAATTTCTTCAGGTGTGCCCATGCGTTTCATTGGCACGTCGTCCGTCATCCCCTGCCTCAGCTCTGGCGAAGAGACCGACTGAAAAGCGGTATCAATCGGGCCGGGAGAGATCGACAGTGCGCGAATACCGCGATCGACGAATTCTCGAGCGACCCCCATTGTCAGTGTGATGACGGCCCCCTTGGCCGACGCGTAATGCGTCGAATGGCCGGGGCCGCCGCGCCGATGGGCCATGCTGGCGATATTCACGATTACCCCGTGATTGTTTTCGATCATATGCGGTAACACTGACTGCATGGTATTGAATACCCCTTCCACGTTCAGGGCATAGGTCTGACGCCAGAGCTCGGCGTCTATATCAAGAAACGAAGATCGACGCCCGGCGGCGCCGGCGCTGTTTAAAAGGAAATCGATACGCCCGAATGTATCTATGCCGGCAGCGATTAGAGAATCTACGGAGGACCTGTCGGTCACATCCACAGCAACTACTTGGGCGTTGGCATTGGAATCCCGGACCGCCGCGGCAACAACTTCAGCACCTTTTGGGTCGATGTCTGCGACGATCACGTTTGCGCCCTCGCGGGCAAAGATACTAGCCGTTGCCCGACCGATTCCGCTGGCCCCGCCGGTAACTAGAATGGTCTTGTCATGGAAATAATCTGGTGATTTTGGCAACTCGCGATCCTGCTTACGAATAAAGGTGAACTGGAAATACCCCGGCATTCGTACTATCTCAATAGTCTACACTGAAACGATTGAACAGATGTCTGGAGAACAAGGCAAAAAAACACTTCCGAATGAGCAGAATGCCGATCAGGTATCTGCCTTCCTCTCCCAGGTGGCCAATACGCCCGCGGTGAGGTCCGCGAGCGGGCGTGGAAGGCTACTATTTGTGATGGACGCAACGGCGAGCCGGGAGCCGTCTTGGGATCAAGCCTGCCACCTGCAAGCGGAAATGTTTCACGCCACGGACGGCCTCGGTGGTTTGGAGGTGCAATTGGTTTTCTTCCGAGGCTTCGGCGAATGTAAGTCCAGCCCCTGGGTTGCGTCGTCGCATGAATTGGTAAAACGAATGACCAAAGTGCGTTGTCTCGGTGGACGCACCCAGATCCGAAAGATATTGCGTCACGCGATCCGCGAAACTGATAACAGACCGGTCAATGCGCTGGTCTTTGTCGGCGACGCCTTTGAGGAAGATATCGATAATGTCTGCGATATCGCCGGGGAGCTTGGTGTGCGCGGTGTGCCGGCGTTCGTCTTCCAGGAAGGCAACGATCCCATAGCCACCCGCGCATTTCGCCAGATCGCAAAATTGACGGGCGGCGCCCATTGCGGTTTCGATCTTGCATCCGCGCAACAACTCAAAGGGCTGTTGAGCGCGGTGGCCGTGTTTGCTGCCGGCGGCCGTGTGGCGTTACAAGACTATTCTGGCAAAAAGGGCGGCGCGGCGCGCCTGATCAGCGACCAGATGAAGTAGCGGCCAGACATGCCTTATCTTCTTCTAAGCCTTGCAATTGTGATTGGTTTGTATTTAGTTTTTCGCGGACTGCGCCGCACTAATCCTCGAAACCTGCAAAAAATGCTGGCCTTCGTCGTCGTTATCATCGTGATCACGATCCTCGGGTTTTTCGCAGTGAGCGGGCGAATGGGACCTTTTGGATGGGCAATGCTGGCGTTGCCGTTGCTCCTCCGTTGGCGCGCCATCAGCCAAACGATGCGCAACATGCGCGGCCCTACACCGGGCAAAAATTCAAATATCGAGACGGCTTATCTGCGAATGACCCTAGAACACGACAGTGGCGTACTGAGCGGTACCGTTCTGCAGGGACAGTTTGAAGGTCGTAATCTCGAAGAATTGTCTTTCCAAGACCTAATAGAGCTGCTCCGCGAATGCCGAGTCAACGACCCGCAATCTGCAACTGTGCTGGAAACTTACCTCGACCGTGTACACGGCCCTGAATGGCGCGCTTTGGGAGACGACGAGGCGAGTGCCGGTGCAGGCGGCGGAGCCCGAGCCGGCAGCGGCGGGCCCATGACCCGGGAGCAGGCATATGAGGTGCTAGGGCTACAGGTGGGGGCGTTGGAAGCGGAAATTCGTCATGCCCACCGAAAACTATTGATGGCGAATCACCCGGACAAGGGCGGGTCTACCTTCCTCGCCGCGCAGATCAATGAGGCGAAAGATGTTCTGCTGACGGGCACCTGACGCGACGTCGGTCAAGGTGAAGGTGTGGGATAGCTGTACACTGCACTGCCAGAAATTGCGATTTTAATACCGTTCGAAGCGCTCCCTTTCCCTTATGATTATGTGAATCTCACTTGCAAGCTGACCTTGCATCCGCGGGGGTCTCATGGCACAAACCGGCGCGGTATTTGGCGGGTCGGGCTGCCTATTGCTTTATTGCAACCGCCATCGGCGCGTCGATGCCGAATAAGGAGTTTTCCGTGACGAAACGAGTGAGAAAAGCTGTCTTTCCGGTCGGTGGGCTGGGGACGCGGTTTCTGCCGGTGACCAAGGCGATGCCGAAAGAAATGTTGCCTATCGTCGACAAGCCTCTTATTCAATATGCGGTTGAAGAGGCGCTCGAAGCTGGCATTGAAGAGATAATTTTCGTTACCGGGCGAGGCAAGGCAGCGATAGAGGATTTCTTTGATCACAGTTTTGAACTTCGGCAAGTGCTGGCTGAGCGCGGTAAGGATTTTGAACTTAACACCATTGAATTTCCCGTGCTCGAAGCCGGGAGCATTGTTTACACCCGCCAGCAGGAACCGCTTGGCCTGGGGCATGCCGTATGGTGCTCGCGAGAACTAGTTGGTGAAGAACCCTTTGCCATTCTTCTAGCCGATGATCTGATAATGGCCGATACGCCGTGTCTGAAGCAGATGGTTGATGTCTTCGGTGAAACTGGTGGGAACGTCGTTGCGGTGGAGGATGTGCCCCTCGAACATACCGACAGATATGGCATTCTGGATGTCGCATCGGATGACGGGCGACTTGTCGAGATCAAAGGCCTGGTCGAGAAACCGGATCCTGTGGACGCGCCGTCCACCCTGAGCATTATTGGTCGTTACATCTTGTTACCCGAGATTTTTGATTATCTGAGCGATTGGAAAAAAGGCGTAGGGGGTGAAATCCAACTGACTGACTCCATGGCCCGATTGATTGGTGATAAACCATTCCACGGACTTCGTTTTCAAGGCACTCGCTTCGACTGCGGTGACAAGGCCGGTTTCTTCGAAGCTAATATCGCGTTCGCGTTGGCGCGGGCTGAACTACACAACCAGATACAATCGATCGTTGATGCCTATGCGACGAGGTAGCGCGGCTGAACCGGAGTAAACCATGCGAATTGCTATGATCGGAACCGGCTATGTTGGTTTGGTTTCAGGTGCCTGTTTTTCAGAGTTCGGAACGGATGTCGTTTGTGTCGACAAGGATGCCGGCAAGATCGAACGGCTAATCGAAGGTATAATGCCGATTTACGAGCCGGGTCTTGATGCCCTCGTCAGGAAAAACGTCGCTGCCGGCCGGTTGAATTTCACGACTGAGCTCGCTGACGCTGTGAGCGGCGCCGACGTAGTGTTCATCGCCGTCGGCACGCCGACGACCGAAGGAGATGGTCACGCAGACCTGTCCTATGTCTATGCTGCAGCCGCCGAAATCGGCCACGCTATCGACGACTATACTGTAGTTGTTACTAAATCGACCGTGCCCGTCGGGACCGGGCACGAAGTGCACCGCATCATTAGTGAGATCCGCGATCCCGGAGATTTCGATGTTGCTTCCAACCCTGAATTTCTGCGCGAAGGGTCAGCAATCGAGGATTTCATGCGCCCGGACCGGGTTGTGATTGGCACCGCCTCCGACCGGGGAGCAGAGGTTCTCCAGCAGCTCTACCGACCGCTTTTCTTGCTGGAAACGCCGATCCTGTATACCAAGATCGAGACCGCAGAACTGATCAAATATGCGGCCAACACCTTCTTGGCCGCCAAGATCACCTTTATTAACGAAATAGCTAATCTGTGCGAAAGGGTCGGCGCCAACGTTCAGGATGTGGCGCGCGGTATTGGACTTGACGGGCGGATTGGTAGCAAATTCCTTCATGCAGGGCCGGGCTATGGCGGGTCGTGTTTTCCGAAGGACACGATGGCGCTAGTGCAGACTGCGCGTGACTATGATGCGCCGCTCCACATCATTGAGGCAGTGGTCAAAGTCAATGAAGATCGCAAACGCTTGATGGCGGAAAAAATTATTGCCGGTTGTGGCGGCTCGGTTGACGGCAAGACGATTGCGGTGCTGGGCCTGACTTTCAAGCCCAATACCGATGACATGCGCGATAGCCCGAGCCTGTCGATTGTGCCTGCTTTGCAGAAAGCCGGGGCGACGGTCCGTGCATTCGATCCGCAGGGTATGACGGAAGCGAAGGCAATGCTGTCAGGAGTTGTGTTTTGCGGCGAATCCTACGAGACCATGGAAGGTGCTGATGCCCTCGCAATCCTTACCGAGTGGAATGAGTTTCGGCTGCTTGACCTGAAGCGCGCAAAAGCGCTTTTGTCTGCACCGTTGATGATTGATCTGCGCAATATCTACAAACCAGATGAGATCGTGAACGCTGGTTTCGACTATCACAGTGTCGGACGTGACCCTGTTCTTGCAGCGGCGGTTAAATGAGCCGAGATTGCCCACATACGTTCGATCCAACGATCCTGCGCGAGTACGATATTCGAGGTATTATCGACGATACGCTGTCGGAGGAAGACGCTTATGCGATCGGTCGGGCATTTGGTTCAGGCATTGCTCGCGAAGGGGGAACCAAGGTCTGTGTCGGGTATGACGGCCGTCTCAGTTCGCCGAACATGGAACAGGCAGTTGTCGAGGGGCTGAGGGAGTGCGGGCTTGAAGCAGTGCGGGTCGGCCTTGGGCCGACGCCGATGCTGTATTTCGCGGTACATGCCTTGAATGCCGCCGGGGGTATTATGGTTTCCGGGTCGCATAATCCCCCGGATTATAATGGTTTCAAAATGATGCGCGGCTCCAAGCCTTTTTACGGGACAGATATCCAGGCGCTCGGCACAATTGCCACTGCCGCCGATTATGTGTCGGGCGCTGGTACCGACCGCGCTGAGCATATGCTTGACCGGTACGTCGCTCGCATCCTCCAAGATTACAAAAGCGGGCGAGAACTTAAGATCGCCTGGGATGCCGGTAACGGTTCTGCAGGCGAGGCAATGGTCAAGGTCTGTACCGAGCTGCCGGGACAGCATATCCTGCTCAACGAGCGGATCGACGGCATGTTCCCTGAACATCACCCGGATCCAACTGTCGTCGAAAATTTGCAACAACTGCGCGATGTGGTAACGGCCGAGGAATGTGATCTCGGGATCGCTTTTGATGGCGATGGCGATCGAATCGGCGTTGTCGATGGCGAGGGTCAAATTCTATGGGGTGATCAGCTGATGGTCGTCTGGGCAGCGGATGTGCTCGCCGCGCACCCGGGTGCGACGATTATAGCCGACGTGAAGGCGAGCCAGATACTGTTTGATCAGATCGCGGATATGGGCGGCAATCCGCTTATGTGGAAGACCGGACATTCGCTTATCAAGGCGAAGATGGCTGAGACCGGCGCATTGTTATCCGGTGAGATGAGTGGGCACATTTTTTTTGCCGATCGGTATTTTGGTTACGACGATGCGCTTTATGCTGCCATTCGTTTAATTGCCTGCCTGTCACAGCGTGACGATAGTCTGGCCGATATTCGCCGTAGCCTACCGCAAGTCCTAAATACTCCAGAACTACGTTTTCCATGCCCTGAGGAGCGAAAAATAGCCGTTGTAGACGAAGTGCGCGATCGGCTCGCCGAGGAAGGCGCGAACGTGTCTGATATAGATGGCGTACGTGTGCTAACCGACGACGGTTGGTGGCTGTTGCGGTCGTCGAACACGCAGGATGTTTTAGTCGCGCGCTGCGAGGCAGCGACGAAGGAAGGTTTGGAGCGGCTAGGGGGTGCGCTAGCTACACAGGTCCGTCTCAGCGGGATCGAACCGCCTACTTTTTAAGAAGGACGGTCTGGCTCAGGAGCGGGGCCCCATCCAGATAACCATGCAGTCGATTTTGCGCCGTTTAAGCGCCCGGCAGGAATTGCGCGCATTAGATTTTGACGGCACCAGCAGACGGGCCTTGTATATCTGCAGGCCACGTCGGGTTTTGCTTCTGTGGCGGACAATTCTGAATTTCTGACCAAGTAGACTGGGCACGGCGCGTGCCGCCCGTGTAACAGCGAGTTGGGCGGGCTTGTAACGGTTATAAGCACCAACTTGTATTGCCCAGCTCCGGACCCGGCCCGACGCCGGGTTCACGGCCAGTGGCCGACGCGACCGCCGCGCTGATTTCTTGACTGTTCCGACCGGGTGGTATTGCGGGCGGACATTGGAGGCGGTCAGGTTTTGCTGTTTTCCCGATTTAGCTACCATTGTTTGCAGCGAGGCAAACCCTTTGTCCAGAAGTCGGGCAACCTGCCTGTCGCGCCTTTTGGGTGTCTTTCCGCCGAAAACCACAGCAATAATTCGCTTGCCGTTGCGCCGGGCGGACGCGACGAGATTGAAGCCTGATGCCCGTATATAGCCGGTTTTTATTCCATCCATCCCCTTGTAACGGGCCATCAGCCGGTTGTGTGTTCTATATGTTTGACCCTTAAACGTGAAACTCTTACGTGAAAAATGACGATACATCTTGGGATGGCCGTAGAGGATGGCCCGAGCGAGAATCGCCATGTCGCGAGCGGTACTTAACTGGGCTCGGTTGGGAAGCCCAGAAGCGTTCTTAAACGTGGTGTCCTTCATTCCGATAGAGCGCGCGCGCTTTGTCATCAGAATGGCAAATTTACGTTCGGTACCGCCCAGCGCTTCTGCTAGCACCGTCGCGACGTCATTAGCCGATTTAGTTGCCAATGCCTTGATAGCGGTGTCGACAGTAATCGTATCACCGAGGCGCAACCCCAACTTTGAAGGCGAGCGGCCTTCAGCAACGCGCGAGACCGGCAATTCCTGTTTGAGCCTCAGCTTTTTGGTCTTGAGCGCTTCGAACGTCATGAACAGGGTCATAATCTTGGTCAGAGACGCTGGGTAATTCCGCGTATCAGCATTCGTCGCGTGGAGGACGCGACCGGTCTTGGCTTCGACAACGATTGCCGCGTAACGAGCGTTTGCGCCACTTGTATTGGCGAAAACCACACTAGTTCCAATAAAAAGGACGAACATCAGCCGAAAAAGAAATTCAACTGTTTTCAAGCGCAACGCTTGCCCTGACCGGCTTTTCCTAGCCGGCTCTGCAAGAAATTTTTCAGAATATCGGCCCAAAATACCTATGTCTATGATGCAGTTTTTTGAAGATCTATAACATTGCTTATTTAGCACAACATCTTGTTGCGCCGCATGCAACAACATCTAGAGAATCTATCGAAGGCGCTGGGTCCTGTCCAACATGAACTACTAGTTTAAAATTTTGGGTGACAAAAGTTGAGTTGCACGACAACAGGCGCGTTTTTTATTGGGTGAATGATCATCCGTAGCCCGTATAAACAGCGTACAAACGTGGTGGAGTAAGAACGAACGATGACAATGCGACCGAGAAAATTTAAACAGGTCAAGTCGAGTCGGGAAATGTATTTTCGATTCATGACACCGGTGATCGCGATGCGAACGCTCGGCCACTACAAGTACACGGGTACCGAAATAAACTCGGTATCGAAAAAGCTGTTGTCGTTAGCATTCGTTAGAGCGGGGACTTTGAGAGGAGCCTGTGAACAGATCGCATCAAAAAGGCTGCAATTCGTCCGTGGTGAAAACAATAAGCCGGCCGGCGAGGTTGTTCATTTCAGCTGTGCGCGAACCGCATGATTGAAGGCAAAAGGGCTGTTTCAATGTTGTTTGGACACTATTTTTTCTTATCGGGACCTGTTGCGTTACGGGACCCAGCGTGGTCCGATGTATCCAATAAAATGACGAACGATACTGGACATAACCATGACCCGGTTGCCCCGAGGGCGGCCCCGTGCACTTTGGAATATTTTCGACATCACTGCCCTGCTGTTATGATGTCGGGTAAAGACGGTGACGACGATCATGATAATAGCGGCTCCGGCATCGGGGATGGCGACTCAGAGATTGGTGTTGTTACCCGGACGAAGCCCAAAACCAAAAAGCCGGCGATGTACAAGGTCATCATGCTGAATGACGACTACACGCCCATGGAATTCGTGATTCTCGTGTTGGAACGCTTTTTCAGCAAAACGCACGAAGAATCGACGCAGATTATGCTCCATGTTCACCAAAAGGGCGTTGGAGTCTGTGGCGTCTTTACGTACGAGGTCGCCGAAACCAAGGTCGAACAGGTTATGGATCTTGCTAGGCAACATCAACACCCGCTGCAATGTACTCTTGAAAAGGCCTGACAGCATGCTTTCACGCAATCTAGAAAAAAGTCTTCATCGCGCCTTGGCGCAGGCGAAAGACCGGAAACACGAATACGCGACGCTAGAACATCTGTTGATGGCGTTGACTGAGGATCAAGACGCGATCGCCGTGCTCAAGGCCTGCGGGGTCGATATAGACAAGCTGTCCGGGGACCTGCAGGGATATCTGGACGACGACCTTTCGAACCTCGTTACCGACGAAGACGAAGACCCAAAACCGACGGCGAGTTTCCAGCGCGTCGTCCAGCGCGCGGCGATCCACGTCCAGTCTTCCGGCCGCCAGGAAGTTACTGGTGCCAACGTGCTGGTAGCCATGTTTTCAGAGCGTGAGAGCCACGCGGTGTATTATTTGCAGGAACAGGACATGTCCCGTTTCGATGCGGTCAACTATATTAGTCATGGCATTGCGAAGGTGCCAGGTAGGTCTGAGAACATCTCGGTCCGCGGCGGCGATGAGGAGGGTGCTGAGGAGGAAGGTTCGAAGAGCGCAGGCGAGGCGCTCGATACCTATTGCGTCAACCTCAACCAGAAAGCGGCCGACGGGAAAATTGATCCGTTGATTGGTCGCGACGCCGAAATTGAGCGGACGATCCAGGTGCTTTGCCGCCGCACCAAGAACAACCCGCTTTATGTTGGCGATTCTGGTGTCGGCAAGACAGCCATTGCCGAAGGTCTGGCCAAGCGTATTCACGACGGAAACGTGCCCGAGGTTCTAAAGACCGCGACGATCTTCTCGCTTGACATGGGCGTTTTGCTGGCTGGCACGCGCTATCGTGGCGATTTTGAGGAGCGCCTCAAAGCAGTCGTTACTGAGCTTGATCAGCACGATGACGCTGTTCTGTTTATTGACGAGATACACACTGTCATCGGCGCCGGTGCGACTAGCGGTGGCTCGATGGATGCATCGAACTTGCTGAAACCGGCGCTACAGGGCGGTACGCTGAAATGTATCGGCTCGACCACGTACAAAGAATACCGATCATACTTTGAAAAGGATCGGGCGCTAGTGCGTCGGTTCCAGAAAATCGACGTGCCGGAGCCCAGCGTCGAGGATACGGTCAAAATACTGCGTGGCCTGAAGCCCTACTACGAACAGCATCACCGTGTGCGCTATACAGCGGCGGCCCTGCGTAGTGCAGTTGAACTGGCAGCCAAATACATCAACGATCGCAAATTGCCTGATAAGGCTATTGACGTGATAGATGAGGTTGGGGCAGCCCAAATGCTAGTTCCCGAAAGCCGGCGCAGGAAGCTGATCACGGTCAATGATGTCGAGGCCGTTGTTGCCAAGATTGCCCGCATCCCGCCGAAAAGCGTTTCGCGCTCCGACAAGGAATCGCTCAAGACGCTGGACGCCGATTTGAAACGTGTTGTATTTGGCCAGGATATTGCCATCGATGCTTTGGCGTCAGCCATTAAGCTTGCTCGTGCCGGTCTACGCGAGGCCGATAAGCCGATTGGCAGCTACCTTTTCTCGGGTCCAACTGGTGTAGGTAAGACCGAGGTTGCTCGACAGCTGGCGAATACGTTAGGTGTGGAACTGACACGCTTCGATATGTCGGAATATATGGAACGCCATTCGGTTTCGCGTTTGATCGGTGCACCGCCCGGCTACGTCGGATTCGACCAGGGCGGTTTGCTGACCGATGCGGTTGACCAGAATCCTCATTCGGTATTGTTACTCGACGAGATCGAAAAGGGTCACCCGGACGTGTTCAATATTTTACTTCAGATCATGGATCACGGCAGGCTGACCGATCACAACGGTAAGGCAGTCGATTTCCGCAACGTGATCCTGATAATGACCACGAACGCAGGTGCTGCGGACATGGTGAAACCGGCCATTGGGTTCGAGCGGACGACGCGGATCGGCGAGGACGAGGAAGCTATCAAGCGCATGTTTACGCCCGAATTCCGCAACCGACTGGATTCGATCATTCCGTTCTCCAGCCTGCCCAAAGAAGTGGTCATGCTTGTGGTGGACAAGTTCATTATGCAGCTTGAAGTCCAGCTAGAAGACCGCAACGTGACTTTTGAGCTGTCGGATGCCGCGCGCAGTTGGCTGTGCCGCAAAGGCTACGACGAGGCTTATGGTGCCCGGCCGTTATCACGCGTTATTCAAGACAACATTAAGAAACCGCTAGCCGACGAGATCCTTTTCGGCAAGCTCGCCAAGGGAGGTATTGTGCAAGTCGACGTTAAGACGGAAGATGACATTTTGTCCCTCGTTACCCTTGCAGCTCCCCCGAAGGGTAAATTGAAGGACCCGGATACGGATCCTGATGATGACGCCCCCGGCGGCGACGACAAGCTCGAGGCACTGGCGGAGTAGTAAACCTCTCTGCAGAAAGTGGGTTGCCGAAGTGCTTGTTAGTCCATTCGCATGCTGACTTTGAGCCACTCATTTTATGCACTTAGCAAGACCAATACTGTACCCCCCTTATATCATGTGCCGACTGTTGTCGTAGAAACTAGCAGAAAGAAAGAATAATTCCGCGAGGCCTTAGAGCGTTAAATTGATGTCAATATTTGACTCCTAAACCCTAACCTATTGTCTAAACCCGCAGCACAAACTTCCTGATCTTCGCAATTGCGGCTTTCGACGCGTCCGTCTCCGGATCTGCAGTCACAAAAGTATGCGGCTGGCCGTCGAATTTATGTACCTCGGCTCTACCGCCCTTGACACGGTAGAGCGCGGCGAACTTGTCCTGCCAAGAGTGCTCCACATTGGCATCAGCTGTGCCTTGAATAATGCACACCGGCGGCGTGTGGGTGGCCTGATCACGCTCCAGCATTAAGTACGGATTACCTTCCTCCATGTCGGCCTCTGAGGCGAAGCAGGCATCGTGCGCGACGACGAGACGTTCATTCCCTGCACCCTGCACCATGCGGTAGCGCGCCAGCGGGTCAAGGATTGGCCAGGCCGCGACGAAAAAGTCGACGCTGGCATCAAACGCGGACACTTCGGGGGCAGGGGTGGTCCAACGTTTGTTGGCTGGACACAGAGCCACAAGTCCCATCTGCTGCGCGCCACTTGACGAGCCGAGCGCGCCAAGTATCGACATCTCGACATCCAACATTTCGGCTTGGGCCTTAAACCAGCGGATGGCGTAATTCACGTCGTCGACCATGGCGGGATACTGCGCCACGTCCGAGAGTCGAAAATCCAGTGCGCAGACACCGATACCGTGAGCGGCGAGGTCTTCGTGAATGACGGAATTGTTTAGCCGGTTGCCTGAGTCCCAGGCGCCGCCATGGACATCGATTATCCATTTCACCGGTCCGGTCCTGTCCGGCCAGTAGAGGCGGGCAAGCAGGGTAATCCCGTCAATGGTGCGATACGCGACATCGTCAATGGCGGTCATTGCAAGTCCTTTTTTACGTCCGGTAGAGGCGTATCAAAATTAACATTCCGACCTTTTGCTAGAATCCAGCTTCCTCGGTTACAAAGATTGAACCTCGGCATAAAGCCAGGGGAACAATAATCTTGAAATTCTTAAACAAAATTTATCCGATAAAAACCGGACTGCAAATCTAAGGTGACTCGTTCGATCTCTTGAACGGGGACAGCTCCCCTAGTGATTCCATCTCGTGTTCGATCCCGCGGCGCTCGCGTTTGACAAAATCGGCGACGGCGGCGCGAAAGCCCTCGTCCCGGATCCAGTGGGCGCTGTAAGTCGGTGATGGCAGGTAGCCGCGGCTGATCTTGTGCGGTCCCTGAGCGCCGGCTTCGACCTTTGACAGGCCATTTTCAATCGCAAATTCGATACCGCGATAGAAACAAGCCTCGAAATACAGCATGCGAAAATTATCAATACAGCCCCAGTTGCGGCCCCACAGCATTTCTGGACCGCGCAAATTCAGCGCGCCAGCGACATAATCACCATCATGTTTTGCAATAGTTAAGACGACGTTGTCCGCCATCCGTTCGCGAAGCAGCTGGAAAAACTCGTAGTTGAGATAAGCGTGTGCCCATTTGCGGTCCACTGTGTTTAAATAAAACCCGTAAAATGCTTCCATGTGTTCAGCGCGGATGTCGTCGCCGGTCAGCACTTTTATATCGACCGCGGCATTGGCGGCGGCGCGTTCTTTGCGGATCATCTTGCGCTTGCGAGAATTCAGAGTGTCAAGAAAGTCGTTAAAGGTTTCATAGCCGTCATTCTGCCAGTGGAACTGCTGGCCCTGGCGCTGCAGTAGGCCCAGCTCGCCGAGTTCTGTCCACTCTTCTTCTTCGGGGAAGGTGATGTGCAGAGACGATACTTTGTGCTGCTTCGCAAGCTCTAGCAGACCCGCAGCGAGAAGCTGACGGGTGTTAGACTTTGCACCGCCGTCCCGGACAAGGAGACGCGGGCCTGTGACTGGCGAAAACGGCACCGATACTTGCAGTTTTGGGTAATATTGTCCCCCGGCGCGTTCATAGGCATCGGCCCAGCCCCAGTCGAACACGTATTCGCCATGCGAATGGTTTTTTAGGTAACAGGGCGCGCAGCCAGCGAGGCCTTTTTCATCTGTGATGACGATGTGCTGCGGCAGCCAGCCGGTCTCTCCTGTGGCCGCTTGCGAATCTTCCAGCGCCTTTAGAAATGTGTGGGTGACAAACGGGTTCTGGCCCCCTGTACAGGCGTCCCACTGGTCGGCCGAAACCTCGTCGAGCGAAGATATGACCTTGAGCAAAGGTGAGTCGCCTGTATCGCGCATGCTATTCGATCTCGAAGATGGCGTCTACTTCAACCGCCGCCCCGCCTGGGAGCGAAGCGACCGCGACTGCGAATCGGGAATGTTTTCCGGCTTCCTCGCCAAATATCTGGACCAGCAGGTCTGATGCGCCGTTGATGATGCCGGGAGGGCCGGTGAAGTCCGCCGGAGCGTTGACGAAACCGCCAAGCTTGATAGCCTTAGCGTGGTCGATATCATTACCTACCGCCGCCCGCAATTGCGCGAGGATGTTGAGCCCGCACAGGCGTGCCGCCTCGTAGCCTTTATCGACAGATAGATCACCGCCGACCTTGCCGATCACGCCTTGATCCGGCGTAATCGATACCTGACCGGCGATGAATACCTGATTGCCAGAGCGGCGGAAGGGCACGTAATTTGCCGACGGCACTGGCGCGTCTGGTAGCGTGATTCCAAGTTCCTGAAGTCGCGATTCGATACGTCCGGCCATGTCGGTTCTCCCTTGTTCGTGGGGAGCCTAACGCTCCGCCCGTAGGTGATCCAGTATCGAATTTTTGACCACGGTTTCAATGGTTTGCATGATACAAACCTGTTATTAGTTTTAGTGGAAATATCGATACCGTACTGGACGACGCCGAGGTGGTTTGAGATAGTCGCCTGCGATGAACTTAATAGGAATCCCGTTTTGTATTCGGGTAGGCACAGCACCGGGAAAGGGGTAGAGATGAGCATTGGTACGAAACTCTTCACCATGCTAAACGGCGTTCAGGTGGGGACAGATTCCCAAGGCAACAAATATTACAGGGAAAAGCGCCCTCAACAGCGCGCGAAGGAGCGCCGCTGGGTCGTTTATCACGGCAAGGTTGAGGCATCACTTGTGCCGCCTGCTTGGCATTCATGGCTGCACCACACGACGGAAGATGTGCCGAGCGACGATGCTGTTAAGCAGTGGCATTGGCAGACGGAGCACGTTCCGAATTTGACGGGCACGCCAAATGCATATCGCCCGCCGGGACATCTCCTAAAGGGTGGGGAGCGCGATGCTGCGACTGGCGATTACGAACCTTGGCAGCCCTATTGATCATTACTGTCTCGACGTTGCCGGAAATAGCTAGGCCATTAAGCAGGGATAGATAGACAATGCGTAAAAATCTTATTGAAACCTTAATGGGTGCGTTAGTTCTAGCGGTAGCGGGCTTCTTTATCTTTTTTGCGTACAGTAAGGCGCAGATAGGCAAAGTCGAAGGCTACGAGATCCTGGCGAAGTTCGATCGGATCGATGGCGTTCGGGCTGGCACCGACGTCATGATGAGCGGCATCAAGATTGGCACTGTCACATCGTCGATGCTCGATAGAAAAACCTATTTCGCAGTCGTAACGATGAACATCAGCACCGAGGTAAAGGTACCAGAGGACACGTCAATCGCCGTATCTTCCGACGGCTTGCTGGGCGACAAGTTTCTTGCGCTCTCTCCGGGGGGGTCCGACGATATGCTGCCGCCGGGTGGCGAGATTACCATCACGCAGGGTTCTGTCGATCTGATGGGGCTGGTTGGCCAGATGATCTTTAGCCAGACTAATAGCGACGGTGAGAAGAAATAGGGACGGGGATGTTCCGTCACGAACAATTCGGCCGTCTGTACGGTTGCGTGGTGAGGTTGAAAAAACCCTTGTTCTGTATACTGACGCTGATGAGTATGGCTGCCGGGATGATGGTGGGCTCGGTTCCTTTCACGGCGCCTGCGATTGCCCGGCAGGATGCCATCCTTCAGGGTTTGAACAAGATTACGGCGCGGGTGTTCACTATAGAGGCCCCAATTGACCAAGCAGTGCGTTTCGGTACCCTGGATATAACAGTTAAACGTTGCACAAAGAGACCGCCTGAAGAAACGCCGGAGTCGACCGTCTATATTGAAATTCGGGAAAGACGGCCCGGAGAACGGTCGGTGGATTTATTCTCCGGCTGGATGTTTGCATCGTCGCCCGCGGTCTCTTCGATGGAGCATCCGGTCTACGATGTCTGGGTAATTGACTGCAAAAAGGTTTCTAGCTCTGACTGAGAAAGTACCGGATGGAAAGTGGCAGAGCCATCGAGCGCCTCTGATAGCAATTCGCGGTACCCAGCCCTCGGTAGTTCCACAGCGCCGAATTGGGTCAGATGATCTGTGACAAACTGTGTATCGAGCAGCGTGTAGCCGCTTTGGGTCAGGCGCGCGACGAGATGAATCAGGGCCACTTTGCTTGCATCCCGCGAGTTGCTGAACATACTCTCGCCAAAAAAGGCGGCCCCCAGAGACACACCATATAGCCCGCCGACAAGTTCTCCATCCTGCCATGTTTCCACGGAATGTGCCCGGCCAAGCGCGTACAGGTCTCCATAAAGAGAGATTATTTCGTCGTTTATCCACGTGTCGTCGCGACTAGGGCTTGGTGCTGCGCATGCCCGCACCACGTCTGTGAAAGCCGTGTCGCAGCGGATTTCGTACATGCCACTACGCACAGTGCGGCGTAGACGGCGTGAGACATGGAATCCGTCCAGCGGGAGAATGCCCCGCTTTTCTGGGTCGACCCAGAAAAGCGTTGAGTCATCGCGGTGCTCAGCCATTGGAAACAGACCGACCGCATAGGCACGCAAAAGTATTTCAGGCGTCAGCTTGCTCATTGGCTACGGGTCACACTGATCCTTCAGCCGCTCCGTCGGTCGTTTTAGATTTCCTCTGCAACAAAGCGTTCCAGCCAGTGAATATCATAATCGCCATTTATAAAATCGGAATTTTCGACTATTTTTGCATGAAGCGGTATCGTGGTCTCGATTCCGGCAATCACATATTCTTCCAGCGACCGGCGAAGTCGCATCAAGCATTCGCTGCGGTCGCGGCCATGGACGATCAATTTGGCAACGAGGCTGTCGTAATAGGGCGGAATCGAGTATCCGGCGTACAGCCCTGAGTCCACACGAACCGACATGCCACCCGGCGGGTGGTAATTAGTTACCTGGCCTGGCGATGGTACGAATGTTTCTGGGTGTTCGGCGGTGATCCGGCACTCGATCGCATGGCCGCGGAATGTAATGTCTTCCTGGGTGAAAGATAACGGTGAGCCTGACGCGACACGAATTTGTTCACGCACCATATCGATGCCGGTGATCATCTCGGTTACCGGATGTTCAACCTGAAGGCGGGTGTTCATTTCGATAAAATAGAATTCGCCGTCTTCGAACAGGAACTCAATCGTTCCAGCATTGACATAGCCAATCCGTCGCACGGCGTCGGCGGCAATCTTGCCAATTTTGTCGCGCTGCGTGTCGTCGAGAGCAGGGGAACGGGCTTCTTCAAGTACTTTTTGGTGACGGCGCTGCAAGGAACAGTCGCGCTCGCCGAGATGAACCGCCCCCCCCTGGCCGTCCGCAAAGACTTGGACCTCGATATGCCTTGGCCTCTCAAGGAACTTTTCCATGTAAACTGTGTCATTTTGGAAGCTCGCCTTCGCTTCAGTGCGGGCCATAGTATAGGCTGCTTCAACCTCGTCGGCACTGCGTACGACCTGCATACCGCGCCCACCGCCACCGCCCGCTGCTTTAATTAACACTGGATACCCGATCTCTTGGGCGGTGCTCCGCGCTTCGCTTGTAGACTCAATGGCGCCAGCGGAACCAGGCACGACAGGGACGCCGTTCTCTTCTACCGCTTGTTTTGCGGCAACCTTGTCGCCCATCAGCGAGATATGTTCGGCGGTAGGCCCAATAAATGTAAATCCGTGAACTTCAAGGATTGACGCGAAACTGGCTTCTTCCGACAAAAACCCGTAGCCAGGATGAACCGCATCAGCGCCGGTGATCGTAGCCGCTGAGACGATTGCCGGGATGTTTAGATAGCTTGCTTTCGCATCGGGTGGGCCGAGGCAGACGCTTTCATCGGCGAGACGGACATGCATGGCATCCGCATCGGCGGTCGAATGTACAGCCACCGTCGAGATACCCATTTCTTTACATGCGCGATGGATGCGAAGGGCGATTTCGCCGCGATTTGCGATAAGGACTTTTTTAAACATTATCTGTGCCGGTCTAGGCCCGTACGGGCGCTATTCTACCAGCAGGAGTTCTTCGCCAAATTCGACAGGAGTCGAATCGCCGACGAGTATCTGCGCGACCCTGCCGCTTTTCGTGGCACGTATCGGATTATAGGTTTTCATTGCCTCGATAAGCATCACGGTCTGACCCTCAATTATTGTATCGCCAACTCGGACAAAAGGATCGGCACCCGGTTCGGGCGATGCAAACACTGTACCGACCATCGGCGAAACAATCGGTGTTCCCTTTTGTTGGCCCGACGCGTCTGACCCATCATTGGCGGGTGCTGGCGGCGCGGCATCGTTCGCAGAGTCGGAAACCGATACAACTGGTACGCCGCCGACCTGGCGGGCGACCCGGATCCGTCGGCCGGTGCTTTCGTATTCTATCTCGCTCAGACCGGTTTCGCCGAGAAGTTCGGCAAGCTTGCGGACGAGATCGGGATCCACGTCGAATTTATTAGCCATCAGGCGCCCTTCTTGGATACGGTCAGATCGACCATCGCATCGATTGCTAGAACATAGCCGCGTGCGCCGAGGCCGGAAATAATGCCGGTTGCCCCTGCGGATACATAAGAGTGATGTCGAAAGCTCTCGCGGCGGAAAATGTTCGAGATATGAACTTCGACGACCGGAAGTTCGGTGAGCACGAGGGCATCAAGAATGGCCACCGACGTGTGTGTGAAAGCGGCCGGGTTGATGATGATCCCGTTAACGGTGCCGCGGGCCTGCTGGATCCACTCGATCAGGTCGGACTCGCTGTTGCTCTGTCGAAAATCTAGCCTAACGCCAACGACGGCGGCATGCGCGTCGCAGTCCGCTCGGATATCGTCGAGTGTCTCCTTGCCGTATATGTCCGGCTCGCGGATCCCAAGCATATTTAAATTTGGACCGTTAAGGATCAGTATACTTGCACGTTCGGACAATTGGTCTCTCTAATAAAGGGAAACGGGCTCTTATTTCAACCTTACCACGAATCGCTAAAAGAATCGCCGCGAAAGCCCTGAATTCAGCGATGTTTGCGCCGTTGATTTGTCAGCGAGGAGCCGCGCGACACCAAAATCGATAGGGTGGGACAAATTTGCTTGCGGCCCGCTGATTGGACCTTCGCTTAAGTTATCCGAAATTACACTGGTAATTGACCTCGAGGTTTTATTTGTTTGGCGATGGAGAGCCGAAGCAGATTTTCTGCGCACACCGAGGCACCCCGGAAGATAGAGGCCCCATGGGGCTCCGGCTTGTTCTCTAATTCATGGGAGTGATGCGGTTACGCCCAATATTCTTTACTCGTGTAGGTGTCGCCGACGCGCATGGTGGAAAACAGGGCTAAAATTTCGTTCTAGATATTGTGGGTCTAGAAAAAACACCATCGTCCGCACTGTCTTTCAGATCTAGCTGCCGGACTGCGTCCGTAAATGGGCACCGTCCGATGCGCCCGCCGCATCGCTGATAGAGAATGGGGAACCTATTATAACGAAATGCTAGATGTCAGCGTATCCGTGTTGCGCAGTGGAGAGTTTATCTAAAATGTCGACACGAAGGTGTTTTACCGAAGCATTATCCTGCCGATGAGCGATGATAGAAAATCGATGTCAGGGATATTCAGCGGTGCGAACTGCCGGGAAGCTCCAAACTATTAGATCCTGACATAAACCCCCGGAGAAGGCCAAATCGGATATGACATCATCTAAAAAACTTACCAGAGCGAACAATGGAAGCCCGTTTTCGTATTTATCTATGGCGCCCTCGCCATATTCGACGCGCAGGGTGCGGGCTAAGGCGGCTACTACCCCATTATTAGTGTGGTCGACGAGACCTAGGTTGATTCCTGCCAGGGCATCAAAACCGCACTATTTTCCTCTGGGAAGCAAGGCTTGAAGCGGCAAATTCTCGGATGTCGAGTAAATCCAAGGAATATCATCTGAACCGGGGAAGGCAGCGAACAAATGCCAACCCGGCAAGGTTGAACGCAAGAAGGCCTAGCGCAAACGGAAGATGAATAAAAGCCGCGTACCGATTGTCCGATCAAGGTCGCGGCAATGGCTGGTGGCCGTTTGCTGGGATTTCAAGACTTCAAAGGCGGTCTCTGGCCGCAAAATACCCTTTGCTTTCCTAGTCCGAGGGGCCTAAAACCCGCCGCCATGACGGATAAAATCCGAAGATTTCTTACAGACTGCCGACCTGATACGCCATGTCTGGTCGTTGATTTGGACGTTGTTGCTAGGAACTACAGTGACCTGGAGCGGGCTTTGCCTGAGGCTGAAATTTTCTATGCGGTGAAAGCCAATCCGGCCAAGGAAGTTCTGACAACGCTATTGCAGATGGGGGCTTATTTCGATTCCGCGAGCATCTACGAAATTGAAACCTGTCTGGATATCGGTGCGTCACCAGACAGGATTGCCTTTGGAAATACGATCAAGAAATCACGCGATATTGCGAGGGCATTCGCCCATGGTGTAAGGCTATTTGCATTTGATAGCCGCGCAGAACTGGCGAAAATCAGCACTAATGCGCCAGGCGCCAGCGTGTTCTGCCGTATTTACATGGGGGGTGTCGGAGCGGACTGGCCACTATCCAGAAAGTTCGGGTGCGAGCCCAGCCTTGCAACAGAGCTATTGTGCCAGGCGGTGGAAGACGGACTTAATCCCGCGGGTGTGTCGTTCCATGTTGGTTCGCAACAACGTAACCTCGAACAGTGGGATGTCGCGATTGCACGTGCCGCTGAGGTTTTCTCCGCAGTCAGCGCCCGAGGTATCGAGCTCGAGTTGCTGAATTTGGGGGGGGGCTTTCCGGCACATTACCGCCAGAACATCGAGCCGGTTGCGAACTACGGTAAAGCGATCCGTGCGTCCGTGTTCAAGCATTTCGGAAGTCACCAGCCCCGGATTATTGTTGAACCCGGCCGCGGTATTGTGGGGAACGCCGGCATATTGCAGACTGAAATCATCTTGGTAGCCGAAAAATCCCGTGAGCCGGGCCGGCGTTGGGTATTCCTTGATGTCGGCAAGTTCGGCGGTCTACCTGAAACCTTCGAGGAAGCAATTCAATACCGCATTACGACGCCCTATGACGGAGGCCCCGCCGGGCCGGTAGTGCTGGCGGGGCCGACCTGCGACGAGGTTGACGTACTATACGATGCTGCCGGTTACACGCTGCCGCTCGCACTCAGCGACGGCGACAAGATCGAACTACTGAGCACTGGCGCCTATACTGCCACCTATGCGTCTGTCTGCTTCAACGGTTTTCCGCCGCTCAGCGAATATTACATCTAGACGTCGTTTTAAACGCGCCAAATGGCTGGATTGGTATCCGGCAAGACCGTAAACTTCCAGGGGAATTTTAGGGGAATCGACATGAAACTATATGGATTTTCGCGCTCATCCGCCGCCTTCCGGGTTCGAATCGCGCTCAACCTGAAACGGGTTGCTTGGGAACACTTCAATATAAGCCTGCCCGATGGAGACCAGTTGGGACCCGATTATACTAGCATTAATCCGCAAGGCCGGGTGCCGACCCTAATTGATGGCGACAACACATTGATCCAGTCTATGGCGATTCTCGAATATCTTGATGAAACACGGCCCGAACCAGCGTTTTTGCCTGCTGACCCGGTGGCCCGGGCGCGGGTGCGTGGCCTTGCCGACATCATTGCCTGCGATATTCATCCGCTCAACAATCTGGCGATCCTCAAATTCCTGGGCAAGGAAATGGGTGCTGACAAGGAAGCGGTAAACATTACCTGGTATAAGCACTGGATCTATGAGGGCTTCAACGGGTTGGAAGCGATTCTGGCAAATGACAGTGCGACTGGCAGGTTTAGCCATGGCGATACACCTGGACTAGTCGATATCTGTATTGTACCCCAGGTCTTCAATGCGCAGCGCTATGAATGCGACCTGGCCCCTTATCCGACAATCATGCGTATCTTCGATGCCAGCATGACACTCGATGCATTCGACTCCGCGCAGCCGTCGAAACAGCCCGATTAATGGCAGGCGAACTTACTTCCTTGCATCATGAGTTTCGGCGACAATCGAGCAACTCGATTTTTGGTCTGTGCCTGCCCGCAGCAGGCTGTCGTCGATTGGGCGATCCTGTTTGTTGAGCAATATGGTCCGGTTGGCGTTGATTATCGGCCAATCGCGAGCGCAGCACTAACAGTAGAAGTGCGACGGCGATGATGGTGCTCGCAAGATACTTTACCGGTGAGGGAAGGCGATATTCGCGCCGTATAAGATGCCATGTCGGTCTGGTGCGCAAAGATGCTGAGGGCTGATTGAGGCTCTCGATAGTCTTTTAATCTGGCGATTTTTTTCGGGGCCCTCACCTTGCGCTGCACCTAAAAAGTGAGAACGGGTCTGATGACCAAGTTTCAGCGGTCTTTCTGTTGCCGGCGCGCTCTTGCGGCCGTGCCTGCAATATCCTGCGCGCGCAACCAACCTGGAGAGTTTGGTTTCAGAAGGCGCTGCGCCTTCTTCGACTGACCTATGGCGTCGAGATTCCGTCCAAGCAACAGGTTGTGTTCGGCAAGCGCCAGTGCCGACATGCCAAGATTTCCGCGGCGGCCGTAGGCGGTCGCCGCTAGACGCCAGGACAGCGGCATGAACTGGTCGTAGCGAATAGCCTTTTCCAAGTTGCGAAGGGCCTCTGGGAGCATGCTGGGTTGATCCATTTCGATCTGGGCATGGGCAAGCCCGACCCGAAGCAGCGGTTGGTCGGGCTGTAGGTCGACCGCCTTCTTGTAAGACGGCAACGCCTCTTTGATCTTGCCGTTCTCGAAAAGAATCTGGCCTTTGAGCTCGTGAAAATAGGGATCTTCGGGTGCATCGGCGATTAGCCCATCGATGATCGGCAGGGCCTGAGCGATGCGAGCGTCTCGGAAATAGGCTACTGCGCGGGCGTAACGCGCCATCACTGACGTATCGTTCGCCTTGAATTCATAGAGTGTCTGAGACGGTGGATTGATGAATCCTCTGAGCTTCGCCACCATTCTGTCATGCATCGCTTGCAAGGTGCTAGGCGGTTTTTTATTTGAGTGAGGCGATTTGGCGACGTGGTTGCGGACGAACTCGATACGGTTCTGGGTAAGCGGGTGGGTCACGGCATAGTCGTCTTGTCGCGCGCGGACAAGAAGTTCCTGGCCCTGAAGAAGCTCGAAAAACTCCAAAAGCCCTCGGGCAGATGTCCGCGTCTGGTCGAGCAGGTTCACGGCGACTTGGTCAGCCGATTGCTCCTGTATCCGGCTGAATTTATATAGGTTCTTCACCGCAACCCCGGCGCCGGCTGCTGCGCTGGCGGCGCCTAAACCCCCATCTTTTGCCAGGACCCCGAGGGCAATACCTATAATCTGGCCGATCACTGCCTGAGACCGAGCATCTCCAAGTGCACCTTCCAGACGTGCCAAATGGCCACCGGTGATATGGCCAATTTCGTGGGCCAGAACTCCGATAATCTGTGCTGGCCGTTCGGCGGACATCAACAACCCGGATGTTAAGAAGATACGCTGACCTCGGGCGACAAACGCATTGAGAGCCTTGTCATTGATAATATGAAGGCCGAAATCGCGCTGCTCGATCTGGGCTGCGCGCAGAAGTGGCGAAGCGTAGGTGCGAATGGTATGTTCGATTTCCGCATCGCGGATGCCGGCCGCTCGTGCCGGATCAGGTGCCAAAAACATGGACAGCGAAATTGACAGCGATACAATCGCGATGACAGCAACGATGGCTGGCATGGAGGAGATTCTAGTGCGCAAGGGCTCAACTTTCATCCGTAGACTAATAACTAGGTGGCGGTCCCCTGTCCGTCAATCAGTCGCCGTGGTCGGGGCTGGGTTAATTTGTGTTGCCTGCGGAAGCGATGGGCCGCCTGAAGGTCAGGTCGGGTTCGTAGAAGATAATTTTGGCGGTGTGGTATCGGACGAGCCCCGTTCGGCACTAATTGGCCGTGATATACTCTCCGCCGGCGGCAACGCCGCCGACGCCGCCGTTGCGACCTATTTTGCGATGTCTGTCAGCTACCCTGGCGCAGCGACGCTCGGCGGAGGCGGGATGTGTGTGGTCTATCGCGGCGACCAAGAAATTGTCGAAACGATAGATTTTCGTCCCATGCTTTTCGTTGCGGGCAACCGCGCTGTGATGATCCCTGGGTCTGTACGCGGCATGTTTGCACTTCACGCGCGCTACGGGCGGTTGAAATGGGAGGCGCTATTGTTGCCGGCAGAGCGCCTCGCCCGTTTTGGGAACCCGGTATCCCGCGCTTTTGCGAGACAGGTCGCCGGGCTGCCGGACGTTGCTTTCGCGGATTTCGATTTTCGGCGAATTTTCGCACCGCGCGGGAAACCCTTGGTCGAGGGTGAGGTGCTGCGCCAAGAAGAATTGTCGGCAACCCTTGCTGGAATCCGCTTGCGAGGTCCGGGCGAATTCTACTCGGGCGATCTTGCGCACTTACTTGCTAGCGAACTCGGCAGTATGGCAGGGATAACGGTACCGGTGGATGTTTTCCGCGGATACAGGCCGAAATGGCTAAAAACCGTGATTGTCGATGTCGGTAAAAACGAACTTCATTTGCCGGCGGGGCAGGGCGGAGAATGGGCGGCAGAGATTTGGCAGACACTAGCCGACAAACGACTGCCACCGGCACAAGGTTCCTTGTCTTCTTTTGACAGTGCCGGTTTTGTGGTCACCGATCGCGACGGGGGTGCCGTCTCTTGTGTCGTCAGTGCAAACGGCACCGTGGGCGCCGGGCGGATAATTGGCCATAGCGGTATTATTGCGGCGGCTCCGCCGCGAGGCGATGCGTTTCCCGGGCTGCCAATGGTTATTATCAACAAACCTCTGAAGGACGCGCGCGGCGCGGCGGTAGGGTCGGGGGGTACGGAGGGTATCTTGCGGGTACTGGACGCGGCCAACCGCGTATTTAAAGGCGATAGCACGCTCGACCGCGCGCTGACCTCTCTACCGACGGAGGAAAACACAAAAGGTCGGGCAAATGCAATTTTCTGCTCGCTGGGTGCGCGTGAAAAACCGGAGCTATGTCGCTTCGAGACGGATCGTGCAGGGCACGGACTCGCGATTAGCGCTGTGTTCTGAAGATGATGCTGAAGCGATCCGTTCGCGGCCGAGTGCATCCATTTATTGTGATGGATGTCCTGAAGGAGGCCAATCGGCGCGAAGCGGCGGGCGAGGATATTCTGCATCTTGAGGTCGGTCAGCCATCCACCAGTGCGCCGGCAGCCGTGATCGCAGTCGCCCAGGCGGCCCTCGGCAGTGACAAGCTCGGCTATACGGAGGCTCTCGGTATCTCCCCGCTACGGGCACGGATAGCTCAATACTACAGTGAGCGGCACGATATCGACCTTGCTGCCGACCGCGTGGTCGTCACAACGGGGTCATCTGGCGGCTTCATGCTGGCTTTTTTGTCGGCCTTCGATGCGGGCGACCGGGTTGCGCTCGCCGATCCGGGCTATCCTGCTTACCGCAATATCCTGTCCGCAGTTGGGATCGAGCCGGTATCCATCCAAACGACGTTGGCAGAACGCTACCAGCCGACCCCGGAGCTTATGGAAAGAACGAGGCGCGAATTTGGGCAGATCGACGGGCTGATCGTCGCTAGCCCGGCCAACCCTACGGGCACCATGTTGCGAGCGACGGAAATGAAGGAACTGACCAGTTATTGCGACGACAATGGAATTCGACTGATCTCGGATGAGATCTATCACGGCATAACACATGGAGGGGTCGCTGAAACGGCCTTGAACTTCACGGACAACGCGTTCATCGTGAACAGCTTTTCGAAATATTATTCCATGACCGGCTGGCGTGTAGGTTGGATGGTTATCCCCGAAGATTTACACCGGTCGGTCGAATGCCTAGCGCAGAACCTTTTTATTTCTGTGCCGACGTTGTCGCAGCGGGCGGCCTGCGCAGCTTTCGACTGCACCGAAGAATTGGATAAAAATGTCGCGCGCTACTCGGCAAACCGAGATTTGCTGCTCAGGGAGCTGCCGAAAGCCGGTTTTGACCGCCTCTCCCCGGCGGATGGCGCATTTTATATATATGCCGAGGTCGATCATCTGACCGAAGATAGCGAAGCATTATGCCGTCAACTCCTCGCCGAAACTGGCGTGGCCCTGGCGCCAGGAACTGATTTTGACCGTGACAGGGGACGGGCCACGATCCGGTTTTCATTTGCCGGGGATACCCCGATCATAGCTGCCGCCGCCGGGCGTCTTCAAACTTGGTGGACTAGCGTATCTTAAACACTGAATTGACGGCAAGACAACGGGGCGCTATTCGACGATTTTCTGCCACCAGCCCTTGCGCCGAGGTTTGATGTTATCGGCGACCGGTGTATCGGCGAGGCCTACGGCCTGCCTGTCCAGCCCAGGGTCTTCCGCACCAGCGCCTTCAGGGCTCGTCTCTAACGCTGCCGCGGTTTTTGCGTCTGATCCAGTAAAGTTCGTATCTTCGAGTTTGTTCTCGCCGCCGCGATCGTCCCCTAACCTACTGTTAGGTCTGTCGGATCTCAGCTTCTGGGCAGATACGGTCTCACCTTCGGCCCAAGAATCGGCTCTGGCACTCGGTGTTTCGCGAATCTCGGCTTCGATCGGTTCGGGTGTGGATTTGTCGTCGGCATTGCCGTTGGCAGTGTCGTCGGACGTCTCCGACCCTGCGGTAATTTTCTCTCCGTCTCTGTCATCATTGGATGTGTCGGCATCGATATTGCGGTTACGGCGCCGTCCGCCCCGGCGCCCGCGGCGGCGGCGGCGCGCTGGTTTTTCCTCACCGTCATGTTCGCCCTCGGTAGTATCCCTGCCAGACGTGGCGGCCTCCTCCTCGGGGTCCGCAGTGAGGGAATCGATGTTTTCTGCCCCGTTATCAGACCTAGTGTCGTCGCTCTGCGACCGCCGGCGACCGCGCCGCCGACGCCCGCGCTTAGGTTTTTCTTCGCTGTCTTTAAATTGGGACTCATCCTCAGCTTCCGCATCCGCGCCTGCTGCTGAGATCTCTTCCACTGTGCTGGCGCTTTCCCCACCCGTGCCGCGCGCCGGCAGGCCGGCAGCCGGCTCCGGCCGTCCCTTGATCCGTTCGATGTCGATATCGGGCGGGATGACGGAATTGTCGCCCTCAAGAACGACCTGGAAACCATATCGAGCTTCTAGATTGACTAATGTCGACCGTTTCTGGTTGAGGATATATAGAGCGACTTCGGTCGGTACCTTGACCGTGATCTCGCTGGTCCGCATCCGGATGCCTTCCTCCTCGATCGCACGCAACACGCGCATGGCCATCGATTCCGTCGACAGTATGGTGCCAGTGCCACGGCAGTGCGGGCAGACCTGAGAGCTTGTCTCCAACAGGCTCGGCCGAAGCCGTTGACGGGAAAGTTCGAGCAGACCGAAATTACTAATTCGCCCGATCTGTAGGCGTGCGCGATCAGCTTTCATCGCCTCGCGCAGTCGACGTTCCACCTTACGCACGTTCCGGCCATCTTCCATATCGATAAAATCGATCACGATCAGGCCAGCGAGATCGCGCAGTCGCAATTGACGACCGACTTCGTCGGCGGCTTCGAGATTGGTCTTGAGCGCGGTTTCTTCAATGTTGCGCTCTTTGGTCGATTTGCCGGAATTCACGTCGATCGCAACCAGCGCCTCGGTCGGATTGATTACGATGTAGCCGCCGGATTTGAGCTGGACTTCTGGCTTGTGCATGGCGTCGAGCTGCTGCTCAATTTGAAAACGCTGATATAACGGTATCGCGTCGTCGCGGTATTGCTGCACTCGTTTTGCATGGCTAGGCATCATTAGACGCATGAAGCGCTTAGCGTTCTGATAGGTCTTGGTGCCTTCTACCTGAATTTCCTCGATATCTTTGCTGTAAACATCGCGGATCGCGCGTTTGATGATATCACCTTCCTCATAAACCATCGCCGGCGCGCTCGATTCGAGGGTCGTCTTGCGCACTTCGTCCCAGGCCCGAATGAGATACTCAAAATCGCGTTTTATCTCGGCCTTGTTCCGTTCAAGCCCGGCGGTCCGGATAATTACCCCCATGCCCTTCGGCATATCGAGGGAATTTAGTGTATCGCGGAGTTTGCGACGTTCCTTGGCGCCCGTGATCTTGCGCGAAATACCGCCGCCGCGCGACGAGTTAGGCATGAGCACGCAATACCGCCCGGCCAAGGAAATATACGTTGTTAAGGCCGCGCCTTTATTACCGCGCTCTTCCTTGACTACCTGAATGAGCAAAATTTGGCGGCGTTTGATAACTTCCTGAATCTTGTAGCGGCGCATCGAGCGCGTCCGACGCGAGGATGCTTTCTCCGCTGCTTCGAGGGCTTCTTCAACATCGGGGTCAGCGGCAACCGGGCCAGGGTCGTCGCCCGAATCCTCCGCCGCGGCATCATCCGTGTTGTCGGAGTTTGCAGCGCCTTTGCTGTCCTCCTCCTCCGCCACGGACCGGTCGTCTGATTCGGGTTCCGAGGTGGCATCAGCGTCTTCGGCAGACGCTTCGTTGATTTTGTCATCTGCGCCGAAAATGCCGTCGTCCGCGAGGTCGTCGTGATCGACGGTGTCGGGAGCATCGTCGTAGAGGCTGTCGTCGCTTGCCTCGTCGATGTCTTCAAGATGCTCGCGTGCGGCGCGGGCTTCTTTTTCCAACGTTTCCTGTTCCTCTATCAGTGCTTGGCGGTCATCGACTGGGATCTGATAGTAGTCGGGATGGATTTCACTAAACGCCAGAAAGCCATGGCGGTTGCCGCCGAAATCCACAAAAGCGGCTTGTAGCGACGGTTCCACTCGCGTCACCTTTGCGAGGTATATATTTCCTTTGACCTGTTTTTTGAATGTTGTCTCGATATCGTATTCATCGAGACGGGTCCCCGATGTAACGACAACCCGAATCTCCCCGGAATGTGCGCCATCGATAAGCATGCGCTTAGACATAGTATTTCTCCGGCGAAGCAACACTT
>MDTB01094773.1_pt1 | contig 35958 bp, 37 predicted proteins | sample 811161 | NCBI WGS metagenome assembly MDTB01 (sample SAMN05326650, study PRJNA326480) | marine metagenome | isolation source: seawater | place: Mediterranean Sea | collected 2009 | reverse complement strand
CCGATACCATTCCGAACTCGGAAGTAAAAGTCTTCAGCGCCGATGGTACTTCGTCTTAAGGCGTGGGAGAGTAGGTCGCTGCCAGGTTTTCTAAATACCATTAAGAACTTGTTATGTTTATAATACAGCGCGGGGTGGAGCAGCCCGGTAGCTCGTCAGGCTCATAACCTGAAGGTCGCAGGTTCAAATCCTGCCCCCGCAACCAATAATTTATTTAAAATAATATTTTAAAATAGTGAAAAATATTTTAGAAAAATCATTCTTATTCTTCTTGCCTATAATTTTTACCTATGTAGGTTATATTTCAATTAATATATTTAATTGGAATATTGATATATATTTTTTACACTCAATTTTATTAGTGATATTGGTATCATTTTTTTTATTGTCAGACGTATATTTAAAAAATTTTAAATTTAATAAGTATTTTAGAGTTTTTGTGCTTTGTTTTATTTCTTGCTCTTTATTTGGAATAAATATAGCAATTATCCTGGAAAATTTAATTAATACTACTCAACTAGAACTAGGCAGATTTGCTATTAATGATGCATCAGATTATTTGAATCAATCTATAGATTATCTATACAATAAAAAACTTTATACAGAAAAGGGACGAGTAGTTTTTCCAATTTTATACGCAGGATTTTTAGGAGAACTTAAATTAAATACTACTTTAATTCAAATTATAATTACAACAATGGCATCAATTATAACCTTTTGTTCAGTTATGTATTTATATAAATATTATGGATACGTTAGTGCTTTAATATTTGCTGGACTATCAATAGATTTTTTATTTGAACATATTGGTGGAACCTGCACTGAAACAATAGGGTATATACTAGGTAGTATAGCATTTATATTTTTTTTACAATTTATAAATTTAAAAAAAGACAAGACTATTTATTTCATTTCATTTACCTTTTTTTTACTTCTTGGGTATCTAGTTAGACCAAGTTATCCTTTATTAATTCCACTTTTATTATTATGGAGTTACTTTTATATTAGAAAAAAAAGTTTTTTAAAGGGATATAGTGTATTTTTAGTAATAATAGTAAGTTTTTTCTCGGTATTTTTATCAAATAAAATTATAATACAAGAAAAATCAAGAAACTCTCCAGATGAGTTTGGTAATGTATACGACTCATGGTATGCTACTCATGAATTAGGAAAGTATTATTTAGAGGGTAGATATGATCAACTCCCTTCTACATTATGGACTAAAATAATTGTAGATAATCCTGATATAGAAAAACTTGAAGGAAATGAAAAATTAAAAAAGAAGAAAGAAATTTTTCTTAAAAGCCTTTACAGCAACCCTGAAAATTATTTAATTGGTTCTTTTATACAGATAATAAAGTTTTTTGAAACTTCATTTGTCTTTGATGAAAGATACCACAATACTGGAGGTTTTTTACATATAGATTTTGTTTTTTATAGAGGCTTTATTATTTTAATTTTTTCTATTGTTGGAATTATGTCTATATATAGTTTTATAAAATCTAAAAGCCTTGAGAATATCTTGCCGGGTATAATTTTTATATCAGTATTATTATCTCAGCCCTTTATTTATGGAGGAGAGGCAAGGACTGCAGCAACTGTAATAATGTTCTTAAACCTAGTTATAATTTTATTTATTCCAAAATTACTAAAGTTTCATATTTTCAATAAGTTGAATAATTCTTATAATTATAATTATAATAAAATTGGATTAAATAATATTTCTCTAAATCTAATGGTATTTGGAGTAATACTATTTCTATTCTTTTTCTTCTTCAAAGGGCTTAATAATAGTTATGGATTTATTCAACAAAAAAATAATGAAAATATAAGATGTCCAGTAGGATATACAGCAAAACAATTAATTTTTAATAGCGAGAGCGGATTTTATATTAATAGCATTGGTAGAAAAATTAATAAAAAACATAATGATTTTTCTGAATACCTTAATTATATAATTGATTTAAATAACATTCATGTAAAGTTTGGAAAAGATTTAAATCTAAAAGGTGTGTCAGAAAAAGAAATTTTAGAAAGAAATAGTTTTAAATTTTTAGATTCACTTTTAAACACCTCTGATGGTAGATTATTAAGGTTATCAGCTAGAGAAGCTAGGTTATTTACTGTTTTAGGAAGGCAATACCAATCTAATGGAGGGTTTTTTGTAAATCCAATTAATGTAGAAAATGGTAAATTAGAAGGATTAATCATTTTAGAGGAGAATAAGATTAAAAAAGGATTGAATGTGATGAAAGCATGTTTATAGTATTTTATAAAACCATTTTATTTGATTGAATTACAAGCAATACTTATTATGAAATATAAAAAATTAGGCAATTCTACTTTAAAGGTATCGTCATATTGTTTAGGGACTATGACTTTCGGAGAAACCACAGATGAAACTAATGCACATCATCAAATTAATGAAGCATTATTTAAGGGTATAAACTTTATTGATACAGCAGAAATGTACCCTACCTGTCCTATTAGAAAAGAAACCAGCGGTAACACAGAAAAAATTATAGGAAACTGGATAGCATTGAATAAAAGTAAAAGAAAAGATTTTATTATAGCTACTAAAGTTGTAGGAAATGGATTTAAGTTTATAAGAGATGGCGGTCCTATAAATAAAAAAAGTATCAAGCAAGCGTTAATAGGAAGTTTAAAAAGACTTAAAACCGATTATATAGATTTATACCAACTTCATTGGCCTAATAGAGGATCTTATCATTTTAGAGCTTATTGGGATTATACTCCATACAAAGAAGACTATCAAAAAAGCACAGATGAATTTGAAGAGATTATTCATACTTTATCAGATTTAAAAAATGAAGGCTTGATAAGAGCTATAGGTGTATCTAATGAAACCTGCTGGGGAGTCATGAGACTAAAACAAGTACTAAAAAATTTTAAAGATTTATGTTTAGCATCTATACAGAATGAGTATAGCCTTATGTGCAGACTTTTTGACAATGACTTTAATGAACTCTCAATTAATGAAAATATTCCCTTATTAGCATATTCACCTTTGGCAAGAGGTTTATTGACTGGAAAATATATTGGAAATAAGCTACCAAAAGACTCTAGATTATCTAGAGATGAAAAAATTAAAAGTATAGTTAATAAAAGATCAGACGCAGCAGTCAAAGCCTATTATGATTTAGCTAATGAATTTGGAATTGATTTAGTTCATATGTCATTAGCCTTTTGCAGAGATAGACCTTTCATGGGTTCTGTAATATTCGGAGCAACAAGTATTACTCAGCTTAAAAGAATATTAGATGGAATAGAAGTAAAAATAGAAGAAGAGTTAAATGATAAAATTAAAATGTTATATAAAAAATTCCCTTTAACTTTTTAAAGTTTTTATAGGTTTATTTCTTTTAGGAAAACAAGTTTTACAAATAAAACATTTAGTGCCATCGCAACCCCTCGCAGTACAAAACTCTCTGCCATAAAATATTATCTGTAAGTGTAGTTTGTTCCACTTTTTTTCAGGAAATATAGCTTTTAACTTTTTTTCTGTTTCTTTTACATTTTTTCCTTTACTAAACTTCCATCTTTGAGCAAGTCTATGTATATGCGTGTCAACAGGAAATGCTGAATCTCCAAAACCTTGTGATACAACTACGCTTGCAGTTTTGTGACCTACACCTGGAAGTTTCTCTAATTCTTCAAGGTTATTAGGTACATCGCCATTATTTTTTTCTAATAGAATTTTAGATAAATTATATATTGCTTTAGATTTTTGTGGTGCTAGGCCGCAAGGCCTTATTACATCATAAATTTCTTCTATACTTAATTTTACCATCTTTTTTGCACTATTAGCCTTTTTAAATAAAATTGGAGTAACTTTGTTAACCCTTTCATCAGTGCATTGGGCACTTAATAATACAGCTATTAATAACTCATAAATATTATTATGATTTAAAGGAACAGGAGTTTTTGGATATAATCTATCCAGCTCATTTAATATAAAGTTAGCCCTTTCAAATTTTTTCATTTTTTTTCAACTATAAGCTAATATTTTTCGTAAATTAATAATGCTATTAATAATTTATTCTTTATTGCTTAGTTATATGGTTTTTTTTGCTATATGTATAGCTCCAGTAGTAAATAATTCTTTAGATAGAAGTAATAGCTCAAAGCTATTAAGAAAACTATTTCCAAGAAATTTTACATATGGTCTAATCCTATCATTTATAGCTTTAATATTGTCTATAACTGATAAAAATTTCTTCAGTATAATTATAGCAATTATTATTATAGTGAGTTTTTCTATAAATTTAAAGGTATTAATACCCATGATTAATAGTGAAGCAGATAAATTTATAAATAACAATAAATACTCAAATAGATTTAAAAAATTACATTTTATTTCAGTAACTTTATACTTACTTAATATTATTATGAGTTCTGTAGCGATAATAAAAAATTATTAATGATTATGATTTTTATCCTTATTACCTAAAATAACTTTGAATTTAATAGGAATTTTAAAATCATTATCAAAAACTAATTTAGCTTCTAGCATGTCATTATTTTTATATTTTTGTAAAAGGTTAAAAAACATAAAATGATAAGATTTATTTTTAAATATTAACTTTTCATTGGGTTTAATTAATATGCCGAACTTTACTGGGCGCATTTTATATATTTTATCTACTAAAACTACCTCATGAATTTCCTGTTTTTTTGCAATAGATGCTTCAATGTCTAATAATTTTATCTCATCATTGGAGTTATTTATTATTTCCATATATCCGGCACCAACATTAGCATTCTCAGCAGGTATTCTTAATACTGGATGATCAATAGTTATATCTGCTTTGACATAGTCATGAGAATTAGATACCGAAAAAAAAATATATATTAGGTATATTAAATAATACATACTATATATATGTATATGTTTCTCAAAAAAGCTAATACATTAATATTAATATTTATTATAAGCATATTTATTGTGAAGATTAATTCAGAAGATTTATTATTTGAAGACTTTAGTTCCTTTAATGAAAAAAATTGGGAATTTATTTCAGACAGGGTTATGGGTGGTATTTCCTCTGGAAACTATCAAATTATATCTGAAAATAAAGAAAGTTTTTTAAGACTAAAAGGTTTTGTTAGCATTGAAAATAATGGAGGTTTTATTCAGGTCAGGAAAGTTCTTACAGGAAAAAAAATCTTAAAATTCATAGGTGTTGAGGTTAAGTGCAGAGGAAACGATGCAAATTATTTTATTCACATTAGGACAAAATTTACTTTATTACCCTGGCAATATTATCAAGGTAAATTTTATGCTTCTAGTAATTGGAAAAGTATAAAAATAGATTTAAAGAGCTTTAAAGGTTCTGGAAGTTTACTTCCTAAGCGTATTAACTCTCAACATATCAAATCTATTGCAATTGTTGCTTATGGAAGAGAACATAGAGTAAGATTAGATGTAAGTGAAATTAAATTTTATTAAATTGATTTATGAATAAAACAGATTTTCATTACACGCATACATTTAGAGTGAGATACTCTGAAGTTGATGCACAAGGTATCGTCTTTAATGCTCATTACCTAACTTATTTTGATTGCGCTATAACTGAGTATTATAGAGAGTTAAATTATAATTATGCACTAGAAGTAAAAAGACATAATAAGGACTTTCATGTTATTAAAACTATTATAGAGTATAAAAAAACTATATCATTCGATCAATTAGTTGATGCCTGTATTAAAACATCTAAAATTGGCTTTTCGAGTATAACTTTTGACATAGCACTTTTTGAACATAAGAAAAAAATTTTACTTGCTTTAGGAACGATTATTCAAGTTTATACAGATCAAACCACTATGAAATCGAGTCAATTACCAAAAATGTTTATAAAAAAAATTAAAAAGTTTGAAAATATTTGAAATATCATAATAATAAGTATTCTTTAAATTAATAAAAAAATTAAAATGTTACGTAATATTGCAATTATAGCTCATGTTGATCATGGCAAAACTACTTTAATAGACTCAATAATGAAACAGAGTGGAATTTTTAGAGAAAATCAACTGGTTACAGAAAGACTTATGGATAGTGGTGATCTAGAAAAAGAAAGAGGTATTACTATTTTAGCAAAACCTACTTCCATTAAATGGAAAAATGTTAGAATAAACATTATAGATACACCTGGGCATTCTGACTTTGGAGGTGAGGTAGAAAGAGTTTTGGGAATGGCAGATGGTGTTATATTATTAGTTGATGCAGCTGAAGGGCCTATGCCTCAAACAAAATTTGTATTAGGTAAAGCTCTTACTCAAGGATTAATGCCTATTGTAGTAGTTAATAAAATTGATAGAACTGATAGTAGGAGTGAGGAAGTAGTCAATGAGATTTTTGATTTATTTGTTGACTTAGACGCTAATGATAAGCAGTTAGACTTTCCTGTTCTTTATTCTTCTGGACGAGACGGTTGGTGTGTTACCAATTTAGATGAAGAGAGAAAAAACCTTTCTCCTTTACTCGATTTAGTATTATCTCATATACCTGAGCCAAATCTTATGATTGATAAACCTTTTGCAATGTTAGCTACTCTTCTTGCTTCTGATCCTTATTTAGGTAGATGCTTAATAGGAAGAGTTGAGCAAGGTCAGGTTTCTGTAAATACAAATGTTAGAACTCTTAATTTAGAAGGTGTAGAAGTAGAAAAAGGAAGATTAACTAAACTATTTATATATGAAGGAACAAATAAAGTAGCAGTAAATCAAGTAAAGGCTGGTGATATTATTTGTATAGCGGGTTTAAACAAGTCTTCTGTAGCTGACACGATTTGTGATGATAGTATAGAATTGCCAATTAACGCGACTGCTATTGATCCGCCCACTATGGCAGTAACTATAACGGTAAATAGTTCACCATTTGCTGGGACAGAAGGGAAGCAAGTGACATCTACAAAAATTAGACAAAGATTATTGGAAGAGGCTGAATCTAACGTTGCTATTACTTTTAGTGAAAATGAAAAAAAAGATGCATTCGAAATAGGAGGAAGAGGAGAGTTGCAGATTGGTATTTTAGTAGAAACTATGCGTAGAGAAGGATTTGAATTAAGTGTTTCAAGTCCTAGAGTCATATTTAAGAAAAATGAAAAAGGGCAAAACCTTGAGCCGTTTGAAGAAGTTATAATTGATGTAGATGAACAATACTCTAGTGCAACGGTTGATTCAATCAATAAAAGAAAAGGAACAATGATAGAAATGAAAGCAATGGGCAAGTCTAAAACTAGACTTGTTTTCAAAGTGCCATCAAGAGGTTTAATAGGTTATCATGGTCAATTTTTAACTGAAACAAGAGGAACTGGAGTTTTAAATAGGATATTTCATTCTTACGATCTTTCTAAAGGAGACATTATTAGTAGAAGAAATGGAGTGCTTATAGCAACAGAGCAAGGTAGTGCAATAGCATATGCACTTTTTAATATACAAGAAAGAGGCAAGCTTTTTATTAACCCGCAAGTTAAAGTTTATGAAGGAATGATAATCGGAGAAAATAGCAGAGAGAACGACCTTGAAGTAAATGTCCTAAAAGGAAAAAAGTTATCTAATGTCAGAGCTTCCGGAACTGATGAAGCAGTAAAACTTACTCCACCCATAAAAATGTCTCTAGAAGAAATGATGTCTTATATTAAAGGTGATGAACTTTTGGAAATAACTCCTTTAAATATGAGATTACGCAAGAAGTTCTTAAACTCAACTGAACGAAAAAGAAAAACTAAGCTTTAATTTTTGACATTTTTAATATAAAAGAATAATCAAAAGCAGTTTCTTTGATACTCGCATCTCTACCTGTTCTACCTCCATGCCCACCTTTCATTTCTGTTTTTAAAAATAAATAATTCTTGTCTTTTTTAAATTGTCTTAGCTTAGCAACATATTTTGTAGGTTCATCAAATAAAACTCTGTTATCAAATAGACTAGTAGTAACTAAAATGTGAGGATATTTTTGTTTCTTTATATTATTGTAAGGAGCATAAGATTTAATATAATCAAAATGCTTTTTATATTTTTTTGCATTACCAAACTCTTTAAATTCTCCAACAGTTAGAGGTAAAGAATGATCTAAATTTGTAGTGAGAGAGTCTACGAATGGTACGGCCATTACAACTGCAGAAAAAAGACTAGGTTTCATATTTAAAACTGCTCCCATCAATAAACCTCCGGCACTTCCCCCCATTCCTATTATGTTGCCTTTTGATGTATATTTATTTAAAATTAATTTTTCTGCACAACTTATATAGTCTTTAAATGAATTTTTTTTCTTCATCATTTTTCCATTTTTCCACCACCTCATTCCGCATTCCATTCCCCCTCTTATATGAGCGTTAGCCCAAATAACATCTCTATCGATCAAACTATATTTTGATGAGGAAAAACCATTTCCTAAAGGGTAACCATAAGACCCATATCCATATAATAATATTTTGGCTTTCCCATTTAACTTAGTTTTTTTATGTCTTATGATAGTCATTGGAATTTTAGTTTTATCTTCTGCAATTGCATACAATCTTTCTGTGATGTAATCATTTTCTTTAAAACCTGAAGGGATGATTTGACGTTTAATGGTTTTTTTATTTTTAGTTTTTAAGTTATATAAAAAAGTTTTATTAGGTGTTTTTGGTGAAGAATAATCAATATAAATAAAGTCACTATTTTTATCTCTCTCATAAGTTGAGATAGATATTGATTTTATAGCATCCTCGAAGAATGCAATTTCTTCAATTTTATTATTGCTTAAATTTTTTACAAATATTTTTTGATTAGCTTCTTTAGTTTCAGCCCATAAAAACCAATTTTTTAAAATAAGATAACTACCTATTATAGTATTTTTTTTTTGTTTGATATATACTTCAGTGTTTTTTATAGCTTTATGCTTTACCCGCTCAATTTTGAAATCAATTGCATTTTCATTCGTATGGTTATAAAAATACCCATTCCAAGAATCTATGGAGTAAGTAATATTTTCTTTATAATCTTTAAAAAGTTTTAATTTTAAAGATTTTAATTTTGAATCAAGAATATAGCATTTATTAGTAGAATGATCTCCAGACGATATAATAAAATATTTCTCATCTGAGGTCGGATATATACTTACTGAAAACCTATCTATTTTTTCAGAATAAATAATTTTATCTAATGTTTGAGGAGTGCCAATCTTATGCATAAAAATTTCTTTAGATCTATGATTTGCGTCAAGCTTTATGTAAATTATAAATGTATTATCATAAGAAAATAATATACTACCATTAGTATTTTTAATTAAATCTTTTAAATCTTTTTTATCACTTAATTTTCTTAAGTATATATCATAATATTCTGACCCCTTTAAATCTAAGGAATAAGCCAATAATTTATCATTATGACTAACATTTAAATCTCCAATACCAAAATAAGTAGACTTTAATTTATTGCATTCTTTGTCCCCATTCCATATTTCTTCAATCTTCCCTGTTCGAAGAGATTTTCTGAGTTTTATAGAATAGTTACCTTTCTCATTAGTTTTTGTCCAATAAGAATATCGTTTATCAATATAAGGAACACTTTTATCAGCTAGTTTTATTCTCCCTTTAATTTCTTTAAACAATGCCTTCTGAACCTTTTTGGTGCTTTGTAGACTTTTAGTTACGTAATTATTTTCTTCAATTAAATATTGTCTTACTTCTTTATTTAATAATTTTGAATTGGTAAGCACTTCTAAAATATTATCTTGATGTACCCAACTGTAATAATCGGTTATTTTATCTCCATGAATTATCTTAACTGATTTTTTTTTTTTTAATATAGGAGGTTGCATAAATTATTACTTTCTATTTAATATGAACTAATTTCAAAAAGAATCGTATTATTTAATATAAAATAAATTAAAGTATGAATAACACTAAACTATTTGTAATTTTAGGCAACCAACTTTTTAATCCTAAATTATATTTTAAAAATATAGATGAATATGATTTTTTCATGTGTGAAGATTATGAATTATGTAGTTATGTTAAACATCATAAGCTGAAAATTCTTCATACATTGTGTTCAATGCGTTTATATAAGGATGAATTAGAAAATATGAAACTTAATGTTTTATATTATGGCATAGAAGATAAAAGTTTTTATGATGATTATTTATCTAAATTAAAAAAGGTAATAAAAAAAAATAAATATAAAAAAGTATTTTTTTTTGAAATAGAAGATAAATTTTTTGAAGAAAAAATTTTTTCATTAAAAAATGAGATAGAAGTAGAGGTAGTTAAGTCACCAATGTTTCTTTTTGAAAGAGAAGAGTTCACGGCTACTTTAAAAAAAAATAAGAAGCCGATAATGGCTAATTTTTATAAACTAAGTAGAAGAAAGTTAAATATTCTTATGGACGGAGATAAGCCAGTAGGAGGAAAATGGAGTTTTGATGAAGATAATAGAAAAAAACTTCCAAAAGGTATAGAAATTCCGAAAACTACTTTATATATCAATAAGTATGTTAAACAAATATCTCCTATTATTAATAAAATATTTAATGATAATGTAGGATCACTTGATAATTTTTGGCTTCCTTCAGATAGAATTAGTAGTCACAAGTTTTTAGATGAATTTCTAGAAAAAAAGTTCAACTTATTTGGAGATTATGAGGATGCTTTAAGTAAACAAAATGATTTTCTTTTTCATAGTGTCCTAAGCCCTATATTAAATTTAGGTTTACTTACTCCGAAGGAAGTTATCGATAAAGTTATTAAATATCAAAATAAAGTAAATATCAATTCATTTGAAGGTTTTGTGAGGCAGATTATCGGATGGAGAGAATTTATAAGAGGTATGTATCAAGTTTATAACAATAATTTTACTGGAACCAATTATTTTAATAATAACAGAAGAATGAAAAGCAGCTGGTACAATGGTACTACTGGAATTAACCCTCTTGACCAAGCAATTGTTAAGGCTATAAAAATAGGTTGGAATCATCATATTGAGAGGTTGATGGTTGTAGCTAATATTATGAATTTAGCAAGGATTGATCCTAAAGAAATATATAATTGGTTTATGGAGTATTATGTTGATTCTTATGATTGGGTAATGGTTCCAAATGTATATGGAATGGGGTTGTTTAGTGATGGTGGTATATTTTCTACAAAACCATACATTTGTGCTTCAAGTTATATATTAAAAATGTCAGACTATGATAAAGGTTTATGGACTGACGTAGTAGACGGCTTATACTGGAAATTTATTGATGATCATAGAGAAAAATTAAAAGTTAATCCTAGAATTGGAATTATGACTAAAATGATAGATACTATGGATAGTAATAGAAAAAAAAGAATTTATTCTGCTGCAGATAGTTTTATAAAAAACCATACTTGTTAGGTCTTTGATTAAAAAAGATAAACTTCCAGAAAAAACTTGTATAGTCTGCAATAGACCCTTCAAGTGGAGAAAGAAATGGAAGTTAAATTGGGATAATGTGATATATTGTTCAAAGAAGTGTCAATCTAGAAAGAAATAGTAAAATGAAAAACCTTTGGAATAAAATAAAAATAAAGGGTTTCATTGTAACTTTATTTTTGATGGTATTTTTTTGTTTCTCGTATGTTTTTTATGAAAATAAAGACTTTTTTTTAATGACGAACATTTTTTCAACTTATAACTTTTTGCAAGTCAAAGTTATTCAGAGTTATTTTTTATATTATATCTTATTCTTTATTATTTACTTTTTGATCTCTGTTTTTGCATTGCCTTTTGCAGGAATATTGTGTTTATTTATTGGTGCTTTATTTGGTCTTTTACCAGGTATAGTATTAGCATCTTTTGCATCTTCATTAGGAGCATTAGTATGTTTTCTATTTGCTAGATATTTATTTAAAGACTACATAGAAAAAAAATTTAGAAAGCCTTTAATCGTTATTAATAAAGGAATTCTTAATGACGGCATCTATTATTTATTTTTTGTAAGAATGGTTCCTATATTTCCATTTTTTCTCATAAACTTGTTATTCTCTGTAACCAAAATAAAACCATTTAGCTTTTATATTGTTTCTCAGTTTGGAATGTTATTAGGCACGGCATTGTTTATAAATGCAGGAACACAAATTTCAAAAATTAATTCTTTAGAGGATATTCTTGATAAATATGTTATATTGTCATTAATTTTAATAGCTGTGCTGCCTTTTTTAATAAAAAAAATAATAGAAATAATTAAAATTAATTATGAAAAATTTAAATAAGTCAACAAAAGCAGAATTTAAAAATAAACTTAAAGTTATTAATGGGTTTATCCATATTGATTCTATATCTTCTTCTAAGGTAATGGCATCAAACGCATTTGATAGCATTACTATTGATTTACAGCATGGAATGTTAGACTTTGAGAAATGCAGAGACGTACTACAAACTATTAATAATTACAAAGTTTTTCCTATAGTGAGAGTACCCAATAATGATATAGGAATCATTAATAAAGTAATTGATGCTGGAGCCTTTGGTATTATATGTCCATTAATCAATAATAAAAATGATGTAGATAAATTTACAGATGCTTGTTATTACCCTCCAAAAGGAATTAGAAGTTTTGGTCCTACGTTAGTAGGTTTGGATTATAGAAGTTACTTTAAGAATAGTAATTCAGAAATTATGACCATAGCTATGGTAGAGACAAAAGAATCAGTTGCTAACCTTAATGAGATTCTTGCCAATAATAATTTAGATATGATTTATATTGGTCCATGGGATCTTTCTATCAGCTATGGTTATGGTCCTGATCAAATATTTGAAGAAAAAACCATGATTGAGCTGTATGAACAAATTATGAAAACTGTTAAAAGTTGTAATAAAAAAATTGCAATACATTGTTCTGGTGCTGATATAGGGAACTTTTTTCTTAAAATGGGCTTTGACATGGTAACCATTTCTACAGATCTAAATATTTTAAATAAAGGATTACAAGAAGAATTAAATAAAATTAAGTAAATTATTAATTATTCTAATAATGCCTATAGTAATTTCTAATAAATATCAATTGACAGAAATAAACTAACTCCTATATAAATAGTACTTTAATAAATAACTAGTTTTTAACTATGGGAGAAATTATGAAAAATTTAATTACTTTGCTTACTAGTTTGTTTTTTACATTAGGCGTTGTTCAAGGCTTGCAAGCTAAGGATGATCAAGATGTTATTGATAAATTAAGTAGCTTTAAAGCTTCCGGTGCAGATTATAGCTGGGACAGAGTACCTCAAGACACAAAATATTCAGATAATGTTAAAAAAAATATTATCTCCAAAATAAAATTACCTGCTAACTTTAAAGTTGAACTATTCGCTGTTGTTCCTGATGCGAGAAATATGGCTATCAGCAGAAATAAAGGAGCAGTGTGGATTGGGACTAGAAAAGATAGAGTATGGCAAGCTACCGATAGAGATATGGATAATGTAGCAGATACTGTAGAAAGGTTTGCTCCAAACATAAAGTTTGATATACCTAATGGACCTTGTTACAGTGCTGACGGACATCTATATATTGCTGAGAGAAACAGAGTATTATGGTTTCCTGCAGCTGAATACTTCATGGAAAGTCCTGATACTGTAGCAATACCTATTATCAATCAAGGCGAGTTAATACCAGAAGCTGAAGAATCTTATAACCATACAGGAAGAGTTTGCGCTATTGGTCCTGATAACAAATTGTACGTTAGCATGGGACAACCTTTCAACGTATCACCTGCAGATAAGCAAAAGCTTTATAATGAAGTTGGTATAGGTGGAATGATTAGTTTCAATAGATTTCCTGGCGATCTTGATAGAAAAACAGTTGCTACAGGTATAAGAAATTCAGGTGGTCATGCTTTTAACCCTAAAGACGGTACTCTATGGTTTACAGATAATCAGGTTGACGGAATGGGAGATGAAACTCCTCCAGGAGAGCTAAATAAAATGCCTAAAATGGGCATGTGGTACGGACACCCTTATTATGGTGGAGGAAATGTAAGAACTGATGACTATAAAAGTGACAAAATACCTCAAGATTTAGCTTCAAGATATGTAAAACCACAAGTAGAAATGAAAGCTCATGCTGCTGACTTAGGTATGATGTTCTACAATGGTGATATGTTCCCAAAAAAATACGATAATGCAATCTTTAGTGCTCAGCATGGTTCATGGAATGCAGTAGTTCCTAGAGGAGCTCAGGTTATGGTTACATATTTGGATGATAAGGGCAATGCTAAGAAAACAGAGCCTTTTATGACTGGTTGTATGACTGAAAGAGGTACCTATATTTGTAGGCCTGTAGATGTACAGCAGTACATAGATGGATCTATTCTGGTGTCTGACGACAAAGCTGGCGTAGTTTACAGAATTACTTACGCTTCTGCTGATTAGAAGACATTACCAATAAAAAGTGAGCTAGGATTTCTAGCTCACTTCAATCAATATGAAAAAATTAGTAATTACTCTAATATTTGGTTTTTTAGTTTTTCCTCCCATTTCTTCTAATGATATGCTAGAAAAAGGAAAAAATATTGCAGAAAATATTTGTTCCGTTTGCCATGGAGTAAACGGTCAAGCCAATACTGGGGGAAATTCAGTTTTAGTTCCTCATCTTACTGCTCAAAATGAATTTTACTTGATAGAAAAATTAAAAGATTATAAAAGTAAAAAATTAGAACATCATCAAATGTCATTAATCGCAGATATGTTATCTGTAGAAGATATAAAAAATGTATCGAAGTGGTATTCAAGCATTAAGGTTGTAATACAAGATCTAAATTAGTGAGAATTATAGATGCAGCCAGAAAAATCTTTATTATATCAAATCAGAATAGATATTACTGAAGAAGAGTCTAAAAAAATTAGAGAAAAAGAGAGTTCTTCTTTGAATGCAAATTTGATTTCTATACTGAATAAAATAAAAGCTAAACTAATTTGTCAGTTCGAAGCTTTTAGTGCTTTTGTCAATGAATGCGAATTACAGGGTGATATTGATAACCCTTTATATAAATGGACAAAAGACACAATTGAAGACAAACATAAAAAAATAAAATATTTGAAATCATTTACTATTTATGTAGATGGAAACCAATTATATGAGAAAAAAATAGCAGATTATCTTGAAGAGGAAATAAAAGGATTAAATGATAAAAATATTATTAAAATTAGTAAATATAATTCTGATCCTAAAAATAACCCGCAACCTCCAAAAAAATATCTTTAATTTTTATTATTTTCATAGAAGTATTTTCTAAAAAATTTAACTTTTTCCATTCTTGCTAATATATATTCACTGTGAAAATGAGTTTCACTATCTTTATTATTGTCTAGGCTATGGTTTTTAATTTTATTTTCAACCAGCTTTAATGATTCATACTTCTTATTTGTATTTGCATTATCTGCTGTTATATTTTGATGCTCTGCTATTTGAATAAAACTAAAGGGATTAGTTTTTTCTATATTAAAAAGTGTCTTATAAACCTTAGCAGAATATTTTTTCCTTCTAGTATTTCTATATGAATGGTAATAACCTGTGGCAGTTTTCCAAGAACCAAATTTCAAATATAAATTTTTTAACATTTTTGCAGCCCATTCAACATTCTTATCTGGATCAAATGCATCTTGAAAATTATTAAATGCTTTAGGATGATACATGTAATTTACTTGCATACAACCTAAGTCTATATTTCTTTTTCCTTGTTTAGTATATTGAGTAACATAATTTACAGCAGCTTCCTTATCTTTAAAGTATTTCCCTTTTCCTTTTATGTTTATAGTCCATGGCCAGGATATAAACTCACCATTTTTAGCTTTTTTACCAGACTCAGTTAATGCAATTGATATCAACAGATTATGTGGAATAGAATACTTTTTTTCGTATTTTTTACCAGCTATAATACAATCATATTTATTAGCCATTAAAGGTTTAATAATAAAAATTAATAAGAAATATATAGCAAAAACTTTCATTAGTGTTTTTCTGCAATCAATGTGCCATACAGGAATTTGACATCACTAAATTTTATATTTAATATATGGGTATGTTTGGAATAATGTCAGATCAGCAATTATTAATATCCTCACTGATTGAACATAGTGGTAAATATCATGGTAAAGCAGAAATAATTGATTGTAACTCTGATGGAGAAATTAATAGAACTAATTACAAAGATACTTTGTTAAGAGTAAAAAAATTATCACAAAGCTTATTAAATTTAGATATAAATATAGGTGATAGAGTAGGAACTTTAGCTTGGAGTAATTTAAGGCACTTTGAACTTTATTATGGCGTGTCTGGAATAGGAGCAGTATGCCATACAATTAACCCACGGCTTTTTAAAGAACAAATTATTTTTATAATTAATGATGCTAAAGATAAAATGTTATTTGTAGATATAGAGTTTTTAGATTTAATTAAAGACATTAGTAGTGAGTTAAAAACATTAGAAACCATAGTAATACTTGGTAATAAAAATACTTTAGATGACGAAGTTAAAATCAATCAAAAAGTTTTAACTTACAAAAGTTTAATTGAAGGACAAGAAAGTTTAAATAAATGGCCCTCATTTTCAGAAAAAACAGCTTCTTCTTTGTGTTATACTTCTGGTACCACAGGAAACCCTAAGGGAGTAATGTACTCTCATAGGTCCACAATTATTCACACTATTGCAGCTGCTAACCCTGACTCATTTAGTTTATCAAGTACAGACGTTATAATGCCAATAGCACCTATGTTTCATGCAAATGCCTGGGGAATACCTTATATTGCAACTATGATAGGAGCCAAATTAGTTCTTCCAGGAAGAAACTTAGATGGTGAAAGTATCTATAAACTATTGCAAAAAGAAAAAGTCACTTTTACAGCTGCAGTACCGACTATATGGTTAGCATTATTTGATTATTTAGAGAAAGAAAATAAAGAGCTAAATTATTTAAAAAGCTGTGCAATTGGAGGATCAGCTTGCCCAAGGTTTATGATTGAAAGTTTCTCTGAAAAGTATGGAGTAAAAGTTATTCATGCTTGGGGAATGACTGAAACTTCACCACTGGGAACTGTCAATAAACCATTAAAAAAACATATTTCCCTTACTAATAAGCAAAAATATGATTTAGCTATAAAGCAGGGAAGACCAGTATTTGGTGTAGATATTAAAATTGAAGATGATCAAGGCAATGAGTTACCTAGAAATGGAACTACATCAGGTAATCTTTGGGTTAAAGGTTTATGGGTTTGTAATGGATATATGAATATTGAAAAAAGTGATGTTCATAGGAATGATGGGTGGTTTCTTACTGGAGATGTTGCAACAATAGATAGTGATGGGTTTATGCAAATTACAGATAGAGTAAAAGATGTGATTAAATCGGGAGGAGAATGGATAAGCACAATAGAAATAGAAAATATTGCTGTTGGCCACTCTAAAGTAAAAGAAGCAGCAGTAATTGGTGTAAAACACAATAAGTGGGATGAAAGACCTTTATTAATAGTAGTAAAAAGTGATAAGGTTGAGAAAGAAGAAATTTTAGATTTTCTTAAAGGAAAAATTGCCAAGTGGTGGATGCCAGATGATATTTTATTTTTAAAGGAACTACCTCATACAGCTACCGGTAAAATTAAAAAGGTAGATTTAAAAAAAATATACATTAACTATTTATTAGATTAGTTGTCTTTGTAAACTAACTCATGAAAATTAGCTACTAAGTCTTGAGCCTTTTTTGATATTTCATCTACTTCTACAATTTTATCCTGAATTGCTTTTCTATTGTGATTGATTCTTGAATTGTTTCTGAATATATTAACAATATTTTCTTTTTGTAAATTAAATAGAGAATTAATCTCCTCATCACTAAATTCAATACCCTGCTTAATTGAAGCATTTACTTTTTGTTCTTTAAGAGATTTTTCAAGAAAAGAGACTAGCTCCTCATTAACTTTTCTTGAATCATCTACTGCTTCCATCATCAACTCGTTTGAGCTGATTATTTTTTCTGTAACCTCAGCCGTTTTTCTATTAATTTCTATTCTTTTTTTAAGGTACTCAAAAACATTCTTTTTATTTTGCAATGATACTATAAACTTTCTTGCTCTTTCTAATTGTAATAGCAATAGTTCTCTAGTTACGTCGTATGACTCTCTATAGGCATTATGTAAGTTGTCATGATTAATACTTACTAAGGCTCTATTTTTTTTTATTAATATAGTATTTTCTCTTACTATATCTTCAAGCTCATCAAACTTACTAATCATATCATTTTTTTTCATCATTTATTTCTGCAATATCTACTTCATTTTTATCTAACTTTTGCTGAATAGTGTCAATCTTATTTTTAATATTTTCACTTTCTTTTAAGTTATTTTCAAACATCATGGAATATTTTTTAATTTCTTCTTCAGAATACTCTCTTTTAATATTAGAATCAGATAATCTATGATAAGTGCTTCTAAGCATGCCCATAATTACTGGATGAGCATTTTTTAATATTTTTGTAAATTCATACTTTGGAATTATTTTTGCAACAACATATGTTTTTGCTTTTGCAGTAACTGAATGTGTTCTATTCAAATAACAACTAATTTCACCAAACACCTCTGTTTGTCCTGCAGTACCTAAAAAAATATTTTTTTCTGAATAAAATTCGACTGTTCCCGTAACAATTAAGTAAGCGCAATCTGGGCTATCTCCAAAGTTATAAATAACTTCTTCTGGATTCCAGGTACCTCTATTATTTTTTGCCATTATAGCTTAGTATAGTACAAATTTAAAATAATGTGAGGTAAATTTTGTCTGGTAAAGAATTCTTAGAGTCAGTAGATAAAGTATTTGATAATGCGGCCAAGGTTTTAAACTTGTCATCCTCTTTATCAAATCAAATTAAAGCACCTAATGCGACTTATAAAGTTAACTTTGGTGTAAGAATAAAAAATAAAATGAATACCTTTACTGGTTTTAGATGTGTGCATTCAGATCACTTAGAACCGGTTAAAGGAGGTATAAGGTTTTCACTGTTTGCAGATCAATTAGAAGTTGAAGCTTTAGCTGCATTAATGACTTATAAATGTGCTTTAGTAGATATACCGTTTGGCGGCTCAAAAGGAGCATTAATTATAGATCCAAAATTGTACAACAAGTATGATTTAGAAAGAATCACTAGAAGATTCTCACAAGAATTAATTAAAAGAGACTTAATTAATCCTTCGCAAAATGTACCTGCTCCTGATATGGGAACAGGAGAAAGGGAAATGGCTTGGATAGCAGATGAATATAGAAGACTTAATCCAGTAGATATTAATGCTTTTGCTTGTGTTACTGGTAAGCCTATAAATAAGCATGGTATAAGAGGACGTAGCGAGGCAACTGGAAGAGGAGTACAATATGCTATTAGAGAATTTTTTAGACATCCAAAAGACCTTAAGTTGGCTAAAATTGAAGGTTCATTAGAAGGTAAAAAAGCAATCATTCAAGGACTAGGAAATGTCGGATATCATGCTGCTAAGTTTTTATCTGAGGAAGACGGTGTAAAAGTAATTGCAGTGATAGAAAGAGATGGCTCCGTATATAATGAAAAAGGAATTGATATTGAAAAATTAAAGAAACATATTTTAAAAACTGGTGGAGTTAAAAATTACAAAGGACACTTAAAAGAAAGTGATAATATTTTAACCATGAGTTGCGATATATTAATCCCGGCTGCATTAGAAGGTGTTATTAACAAAAATAATGCAAAAAAAATTAAGGCAAAATTAATAGTAGAGGCTGCCAATGGGCCTCTGACTTATGAAGCAGATAAAATACTTTCTAATGCTGGAAAAGTAATTATTCCTGACCTTTATGCTAATGCAGGAGGAGTGACAGTATCATATTTTGAGTGGGTAAAAAACTTGTCTCATATAAGGTTTGGAAGGTTACATAAAAGAGGAGAAGAAAATAAGATTACTAATTTAATATCGTCTGTCGAAGAAATTACAGGTAGAAAACTTAATCTAAGTAATAGAGAAAACATTATAAAAGGATCAGATGAAATAGATTTAGTTCGTTCAGGATTGGACGATACTATGAGATCAGCATATGTAAATATGTCATATAGAATGCATTCCAAACCTAAAATCAAAGATTTAAGAATAAGTGCTATGTCTATTGCATTAGAAAAAATTGCCTCTTCTTATGAAACTTTAGGTTTATAAATTTATAAAAAAAACTCAAGTAAAATACTAAAAAAATAGAAAAAATAATTATTTTTAAAATTTTTTTTACTAAATATCAATATGTTGTATCTGTAGACAAATTAACAGCATTATGTAGAACAAGAACTTATTTACATATTTTTAAATATTTATAATAATAAATTATGGATGATTCGGTTATAAAAGTTCTTAGAAGAAATAGCTCTTGGTCTAAAGCTGAAAATAAAAAAGACATAGGGTTGGAAAATAATTTTTCTGCTGAGGAATTTTCTCTTGATAAAAACTTTGGTGTACTAGCAGAAGAAATTAAAAAGAGAATGAAAAATAGAGCATTAACTAAAGAAAATAGTAAACTTAAAGACAATAAAGAATTTGAGACATCAGATATCAACCACAGTAGCATTAAACTAAAAATGCTTCCTTATTTAAAGAGTATAGATAAACTAACTAGAGAGAGAGACAATCATTTATCTAAAGTTCACTTGATAGATGACCAATTAGAAAATGTAAAAAATGAAATAGTAAAAATTAGAAAACAATATGAGTCAAACTTAGAGGAATTAAAAAATAACATAAACTTTTTTGATCAAAGTATAGACCTCATTAATAAAATTAAAGGAGACCTTTAAATGAGAACTACTCGAGGTAAGATTTTAACTTTTGCTAACCCTAAAGGAGGAGTAGGTAAAAGTACTTTAAGTTGTTTGATTACAGCAATGCTCAAATGGTCAAAAAAATACGAAGATGTCCAATTAATTGATGCTGACAAGCAAGGAAGCTCTGTAAGTTTGTTGCAGAGGATTTGTGGCAATGTTGCTTGTAGTCATTATCCAATTTCATATGAGTATGATAAATTAAACCTTATTATGTTAAGTCAACTTATGGAAAACACTAGAATGAAAAAAGGAAATGTTCTAGTTATAGATACTCCAGCTAGACCGGGACAAGAAGGAATTGAACTTTTTACTAAATCTCATGCAATTATCGTCCCTGTATCTAATACAATGGCTGAATTGCCACCTACTCTAGAATTTGTAAAAAAAATTGATCAAATTAAAGAAAGTTTTAAAAAAATACATCCACACATTGTTATAATTCCTAATAAAATCCATAATAATAGAAAACACTTGAGTGAGTTTGTTTCTTATTTTGATAATTTAGACGTAGTTATAGGCCCTCCGATACATGATAGCTCTTTCATTAGAAAAGTTTATATTAAAAATTATGAATTTGAAAAAATTGAAAAAGAAACTATTTTTAATGATTTAATCAAAGTAATGGATTTTATCAATCAATATGTAATGGATGAAGAGCTAGATGAAATTTATAGAATAGATAAAAAATATGAAAGATCCTCTAATCTATCTATAATTAAATAACATAAAATAAAAGCTGTTATATAGCTTTACATGTCTTTTAGGTAAAAAAAAAATAACTAGTACCTTTAAAAATTAAAATTTTATTATATATAGTGATCTACCTAACTAGTTTAAACGTATACTTGATATTTACTGGTAATATAATATAATGCAATTTCATACTAACTTATTAAAAATTAATACTGCTATGAGACCTAATAATACTAAAGCAGACATTTGCAATTTAAACAAAGATGACGATTTATCTCAGTGTATTGAAAATGTAGCTAACAATCAGGATAAACAGGCTTTTAATATTATATTTAAGCATTTTGCTCCCAGATTAAAAAGTTTTCTTATCAAGGCCGGATCTACCGATACACAGGCGGAGGGTGTTATACAAGAAGTAATGATTGCAGTATGGACTAAATCTGGATCATACGATAAAAATAAGTCATCAGCTAGTACTTGGATTTACACGATTGCAAGAAACAAAAGGATTGACAAGCTGAGAAAAGAAAAGAGGCACTTTTTATCTGAAAGCGATGAAGGATTAGAAATTCCTGTCAAATCTACTCAGGAGAAAGAAATATTTAGCTCTCAAATTGCTAGCAACATTAAAAGGTATATGTCTAACCTACCGGAAGAACAAAGTAAATTATTAAGACTATCTTATTTTTATGATAAGACACATGTTGATATAGCGAATGAATTAAAGATACCTCTAGGTACTGTTAAATCGAGAATAAGGCTTGCTTTAACAAAGATGAGACATTTAGTAGAGGTAAATTAATGAATTCTAACAATATACAAAAACATCCAAGTTCAGAAATGCTATTAAAATATGCAATGGGTAATACGTCTGAAGCTGAATCTTTAATGATTTCCTGCCATATAGCATATTGTCCAATATGTAAGGAGGAGGTTAATAAATATGAGACTATGGGCGGATATTATTTATCAAACCACAAAGAGTTAAGCGTAAGTAAAGACTTATGGAAAAATATCTTAGATAAAATAGATGACAGTGGTCAAGAAGAAGAGCAAAAAAACTATGTTTCACATTCAATACAAAGTAATATTTGTTCAAACAATATTAAAATACCATCATTTCTAGCCGATTATATAGGAGCTAGTTATGATACTGACAGTTGGAAGTCTGCTATCAATAATGTTAAATATAAAGACATTAAATTTAATAACAAAAAAATTAAGGGAAAGTTACTAGAAATTCCTGCTAGTGTTTCAATGCCTAAACACGGTCATGAGGGTTTAGAGGCAACTTTAGTCTTACACGGTGGATATAGTGACGAAAAGGGTGACTACAATAAAGGTGATTTAGTAGTAGCTAGTAGTGATGAAGTTCATAGTCCAGTAGCTGCAGAAGATTCCGGTTGTCTATGCTTGGTTGTTTATTCAGGATCGCTACAATTTAAAGGTTTATTAGGTTCCATATTAAATCTGACAAAATTCTAGTTTATGAATAAAACCATACTTATTACCGGAGCCTCTTCCGGGATAGGTCATTCTTTGAGTTTAAAATTTGCCCAAAATGGTTGGCAGGTTATAGCAGCAGCTAGACGAATTAGACTACTAAATAGTTTGTCAAAGCAAATCAAAAATAATAAAGCTATAAAACCAATAAAAATTGATATTACTGACGATAAATTATTAAGTTCTAGTATTTCTAAAATAATAAAGAAATATGGTGTTCCTAACATTATTTTTTTAAATGCTGGAACTAATAACCCTAATTCTAATCATATAGTATCAATGGAAGAGCTAAGAAAAATATTTGAAATTAATTTTTTTGGTACTATAAACTGTGTGTCGAAGTTTTTACCGCATATTAAAAATAAAAAAAACATACAGATTATAATTATGTCTTCTGTCGCAGGTTATAGAGGTTTACCCTATGCGGCAGCATATTGCTCTTCTAAGTCTGCAGTAACTACTTATGCAGAAGCTATCCATGCTCAATGTAACCAATTCGGTATTAAAATTAGAGTAGTCAATCCAGGTTTTATTAAAACTCCTCTTACAGATAAAAATGAATTTCCAATGCCTATGATAATGTCTTCAGAAAAGGCAGCTGATATTTTATTTAAAAAGTTTATAAAGTCAAAAAGCTTTGAAATTAATTTACCTTTTATGTTTTGCTTTATAATGAAAATTCTCAAAATTTTACCCAATAAGTTGTATTTAAATATAACTAAGTTAATGATAAAAAAATTATAATTTATTATAAAGTAATATTGTTTCAGCCATTGTTATACTAAATTTTGATATTGTAGATTTATTTATTAAATGCTTTTTGTTCATCAAGTACATGGAATCTTTTACATCCACATAAAAAGAAAATGATTTATATTCCGTTTTAAATTTATACCGCATTTCTAAATTATTTTTTTTGATATCCAATTTTATAGGATTAAGTACATTTTTTTCATAACCTAAGTACTTATTATCTTCACCTTTCTTAAATGTCCAAATTCTAATTGTTTTAATAGTATCTTCAAGATACTCTTCCTTTAGTGTAAATGTATTATTGTTTAATTTTCCTGTGAAAATTATCTTTATATTCTTCGTTCTCTTATGAGGATAGTATAAAATCATGTGACCAACTGCCTCAACTTTTCCAGAGAAGTAAGTATGAAAATTTAAATCAGGAAAGGTAGAGTTTTTATTCATACTAAAGCTTATCTCTTTCTAATAGGAATTGACTTACATCAATTGAGCCTTTTTTAAAACCAACTTCACAATAAGTTAAATAATACTCCCACAACCTTTTGAAGTTATTATCAAATCCTAATTTTTCAATTTTATACCAATTATATAAAAACTTTTTTTTCCAAAGTCCTAATGTAGTAGAATAGTCTTTGCCAAAACTATTACACTCTTTAAATGTAAATCCATTATTTTTTGCTAAAACCTTTAGTGCTCTTTTTGTAGGTAACATACCACCTGGAAAGATATATTTTTGAATAAAATCTTTTCTTTTAAGGTAATATTTATTACTTTCTTCTGATATAGTAATTATTTGTAAAGCAACTTTACCATTTTCATTTAAATTATCTTTAAGTTTATTAAAATAAGTTTTCCAGTTATTTGTCCCTACAGCTTCAAACATTTCTATAGAAACAATTCTATCAAATTTATTTTTTACATTTCTATAATCTTTAAATTCTACAGTAGATTTATTTATAACATTTTTTTTAGTATAATTATATTGTTCTCCAGATATAGTAATGCCCGTAATTGTTGATCCAATATTTTTTTCTACGAAATTTATGAAACCACCCCAACCACATCCTATTTCTAAAACAGTATGATGCTTTTTTATATCAGCAGATTTTGCAATTGCTCTATATTTATTATGCTGTGCTAATTCTAATTTTTCGTAATTATTAAAAATTGCGCTAGAATAAGTCATAGTCTTATCTAACCATAAACGGTAAAAATCATTACCTAGGTCATAATGAAAACTTATTTGTTTCCTGCTTTTTATTAAAGTATTTTTATTAAAAAATTTAATAAACCAAGTATAAGGGGAAATAAAAGTATTTAGAATCGCTATGCTTCTAAAAGAGGTCTTATATTTAACACCAATCTCTAATAGTTTTTTTAAATTATTTGTAGTCCAATAGCCCTTAGAATAACCTAAACCTAAATAAGGCAACCCAAAAAACAAGAGCCCTATTAAATAAGAACTTTTAAAAACAGTTACTTCAACTACTTCTTTACTATTACCTAGAGTAATAATTTTATGATTTGGCAAGATTATTTTTATTGTATCTTTTGCTTTAAACATTAGGTTTTTATCAATAATTCTAAAAATTAATTTGTAAACTAACCACATTTATCTTTCCTAAAATATTTTACAAAATTGATATTAGAAGGATTAGGGCACTTGAAATACCTAACTTTCTTGAAATATAATATAATAGCTTCATAGTGAATTCCTACTATTATTTTCACTGTCATAATAGGGATCTTTAAAAAATTAGTTAAAAGTTTAATGTCTGAAAGCTCTTGCCTTTTTCCTGTAAATGAGGCTAGAAAACTCTCTTTCTTGGAATTATAATTTATTAATAAATAGATTTTATCATTTTTAACGAAGCTCTTAAATTTATAACTTCCTTTCATGCTCATAAATGGTGATACATGAAATTTTTTTTTGTAAACATTAGCATGATTCTTTACATCATATGAATTTTCTACAATATAGAAATATCTTTGATTGAATGTGTTATGAACTTCATATATTTGCGCAATAATACTTCCTTTTTTATCCAAGCAGGAGTAAATTGAGAGGGGATTAAACACATAACCTAATACTCTAGGAAGTGTTAGTAAATAGATGTTTGATACATGATAATTAATATTATTTTTTTTTTAGTAAGCTTTTAATCCAATTTTCTAAATTATTTACATTTTTAGGGCCATGATCCTTCTCATAAAATGAGAATAAATTAAACTTATTAAAGGAAAGGAATCTATGTTTACTATTTTTTTTAACTTTTTTTAAATTAATATGTAAATAAAATATTCTATAATTAAAAGAATGCTTTTTTGGTTTTTTTCTAGAATGGAATACCTTACCTTTATAAATACAATTATTTAATTTATACTTAATCATTCTTTTATAACCTTATATTAAAACTTTTGGCCATGTCTACTGCAGATTTTACTCCATCCTCATGAAAACCATAACCTAACCAGGCCCCAACAAAATAAGTATTCATTTTACCTTGTATATCTTTAATTTTTATTGATGCATCTATATTTTGATTATTAAGTATTGGGTGTCTAAAAATAAACTCTTTAAGTACATTTTTGATATTGGGTGCATTGCTTTTATTTGCATTTAAAGTAACAAGTATAGGTTTATCAGAATAAATATTTTGAAGCTTATTTATCCAGTAAGTTACACATATATTTCCATTTAATTTTAATTTGCTTTGTGTAAGTACATTCCATGACGACCAGATTTTTTTATTTTTAGGCATAAAGTTTTGGTCTTGATGAACATGAATATAATTACTTTCATATTTAAAATTAGATAAGAATTCTTTTTCCTCGTTAGTGGGATTAGCAATAATTTTTAAGGTATCATCAGCATGAGTTGCAAATATAACCTTATCATATTCTCTAATAGTATTTTTAGAGTGAACAAATACTTTATTAAGGTTTCTTACTACCTTTATCACTTTCTCATTTTTGCAAATATCCCCATTAATCTTTTGAGAAATAGCTTTTACATAATTTTTACTTCCTCCTATTATAGTTTTCCATTTAGGTTTTCCGAAAAAACTTAACAAACCATGATTGCGAAAAAAAATTAACGTAGAATACAAAGGCATATTTAGAACTTTATTAAAGGGAATAGACCAAATAGCACCGCACATAGGCAAAAGATGTTCGTATATAAATATGCTGTTGAAATTATTTTTCTCTAAGAATTGATTTACTGATAGTTCAATCTTATCAAAATCAGATTCTAAATACTGGTTAGCAACACGATAAAATCTTTTGATTTCTTTAAGTAATATCCAAAACTTTGGATTAAAAATATTTTTCAAGCTGTTAGTGGCAGCTAAAAAACCAGTGCTACCATATTCAAAATTGTTAGATTGATTACTAACAGAAAAAGACATGCTGCTCTCAAAACTTTTAACTTTTAGGATATTTAGCAATTTAGAAAATAAAGGATAATTTTTTTTATTATATACTAAAAAACCAACATCAAAAGGGATTTTCTGTCTTTTTCTACCTTTGAATACCCACTCATCTATGGTTAAAGCATGACCTCCTAAGTAACTATTGGATTCATATAGTGTTATATTATGTTTTTTTGATAGTAACATTGCAGAGGTTAATCCTGATATTCCTGAACCAATTATAGCTAAATTTAATTTCTTAGGTTTATCTTTATTGAGTTTTTTCTTTGTCATATTAGTATTAATATTAGTATTTAAATTATAATTATATGAAAGTAATGCAAATAAAAGAAATAACAATACTACTATTATTATCAGTTAGTTTATTTTTTTCCAGCATAAATTCTCTACCTGTATTAGATAGAGATGAAGCTAGATATGTACAAGCCTCAAAACAAATGGTAGAAAGCAATAGTTATTTATCTATTAAATTTCAAGATGAATTTAGAAGTAAAAAGCCTATAGGAATATATTGGTTGCAAACAATTCCCATTAAATTACTGGCAGACATTACGCGAGTAAGTGAATTCAAAAATATAGTCTTGAATGATTATATATGGAAATATAGATTAATCTCAGCTTTTGCAAGTTTAATGAGCATTTTGCTTTTATATTTTTTAAGCAATCCTTTATACAAAAATAACATAAGTTTTAATGCTAGTTTAATTTTGTCATGTAGTTTGCTAGTTGTCGTAGAATCACATATAGCTAAAACTGATTCTACCTTATTATTATTAAGTACAATATCATACTTAACTTTTTTTAAATACTATAAAGGTATTAATAAAAATAAAGTTTTAGATTTTCTAGTTTTATGGGGAAGCCTAGGTTTATCTGTTTTAATAAAAGGACCTGTACTTTTAATTCTTTTTATTTTTAGTTTAATTTTTTTAAGTATCGTTAAGAGAGATATAAAATGGATAAGGGTTTTAATGCCATTAAGAGGAATATTATTAGTAATTATAGTTTCCGTTCCCTGGTTTTTTATGCTGTCTTATGAAGAACAAAAAAATTTCTTACAAGAATCTTTAATACATGATTTTTTGGGAAAAACAATTAGAAGTCAAGAAAATCATGGAGCTTATCCAGGCTTCCATTCTTTAGGTGTATTAATATTTTTATTTCCTTTTTCTATATTTATATTTCCACTATTTAATTACTTAAAAATAAACTATAAAAATGAAAATATTTTATTTTTATTATCTTGGATTTTACCATGTTTCTTGATAATGGAGTTTATTCCTACTAAATTACCTCATTATACTTTGCCAGTTTATCCAGCCATTGCTTTGGCAATGAGTAGTGCATTATCAAATTTTAAAGATAATAGAAGTTTATTTAATACGAAAATAGCTTACCTGGGATATATTATTTATTTTGTCATAAGTAATATTTTAATTTCAATAATTTTAAAACTTAATTTAGCTTACGGGGAAGTAACACTAAGTGATAAAATTTGCTATCTCACTTTATTTTTATTAAATAATATAGTCTTCATATTTATTTTTAAAAAAGCTATTAGATACACTTTTTATTATTTAGTTTTATATTCTAATATATTTACATTAATTGTTTATTTAATAATTCTTCCTTCTTTAGATAAATTATGGGTAAGTAAAAATATTGCAAATATTCTTCATAAAGATTCTTATAATGAAAATAAAAACTCTATCGCAGTGTTAGGTTACAATGAGCCAAGTTTAATATTTGAAGTGGGTACAAATACTAAAATTTATTATGATACACAAAGCTTAGTAGGTAATTTTAAGTTTTATGATTATTTAATAATTGAAAAAGATTACTATATGAAGTTTAATAAATTTGTTAAGAAAAATAATTTAAGCTATAATTTACTTAGTAAATTTAAGGGATTTAATGGAGCTAAAGGAAAATGGGTAGAAATTTATATATTAAAAAAAAAACTATAACTAAGGAAAAAAATGTTTGAATTTTCAAAAAAATCTATTGAGTTACAAGAAAAATTAAAAATTTTCATGGAGAATCATGTTTATCCTAACGAAGATAAAATTACTCAGGAAATACATTCTGGAGATATATGGCAACCATCAGAAATAATAGAAAAATTAAAAAAAAGTGCTAAGAGTGAAGGTCTTTGGAACCTTTTCCTTCCAGAAAGTGACAAGGGGGCAGGCTTATCAAACTTAGATTATGCTCCTTTATGCGAAATAATGGGAAGATCTCCTTATGCACCTGAAATTTTTAATTGTAATGCTCCAGATACTGGCAATATGGAGGTCTTTGAAAGGTATGGAAGTGATGCTTTAAAATCTAAATGGTTGTCACTACTATTGAATGGTGATATTAGGTCTGGTTTTGCCATGACGGAACCAGATGTTGCTTCTTCAGATGCCACTAATATAGAAGCAAGCATTATTAGAGATGGAGATTTTTACATAATAAATGGTAAGAAATGGTGGACTTCAGGGGCGATGGATCCTAGATGTAAAGTTCTAATATTTATGGGTAAAACAGACCCTAACAATCCTGATAAACATAAACAGCAATCTCAAATAGTTGTGCCTATGGATACCCCGGGAATTAAAATTGAAAGATATTTGCCAGTTTTTGGTTATTCAGATGCTCCTCACGGTCATGCTGAAGTGTCCTTTTCAAATGTAAAAGTCCCTAAAGAAAATTTGTTGTTAGGTGAAGGTAGGGGATTTGAAATAGCACAAGGAAGGTTGGGTCCTGGTAGAATTCATCATTGTATGAGATTAATAGGTCTTACAGAAGTAGCTTTAGAAAAGATGTGTAAAAGAACAAAGTCTAGAGTAGCTTTTGGAAAACCAATTGCTTCTCAAACTGTAACTATGGAGAGGATAGCTGAAGCAAGAATAGCAATTGATCAAATAAGGTTGCAAACTTTTAATGCAGCAAAAAAGATGGATACACATGGAAATAAAGTTGCAAGAATGGAAATTGCTATGATTAAGGTAGCAGCACCAAATATTGCATGTAAAGTGGTTGATTGGGCAATTCAAGCTCACGGAGGAGGCGGTATAAGTGATGACTTCGGTTTAGCCACTACATATGCTCAAGCTAGATTATTAAGGCTTGCAGATGGACCTGATGAAGTACATAGAAACCAGATTGCAAAATTAGAATTGAGAAAATATAATTAATAAAATGTTACCTTCTAATCTAGTAGAAGTTCGTAAAAATCATAAATTTGATCTAAATGAATTTAGTAAATGGATAGATTATAATCAACCTAGTTATGGAAGGATTATTGAGGTTAAACAATTTGTAGGAGGCCAATCTAATCCTACTTTTGTAATTTTTTTTTCGAATAATAGCAGCTTAATTTTAAGAAAAAAACCTCCAGGAGAACTATTACCTTCAGCGCATGCAATCGAAAGAGAGTATAAAGTTCAAAAAGCTCTAGAAAAAACAAACTTTCCTTGCCCAAATATGATAGATATTTGCGAGGATAATAATGTTATAGGTACGCCATTTTATTTAATGAAAATAGTTGAAGGAAGAGTTTTTGATAGTATTTTAGACATCAATGATAAACAAGGCCGTAAAGATTATTATTTTGATTTAGTTAGAATTCTCGGCAAATTACATAATATAAATTTTTCTTCAATTAATTTAACTGATTTTGGAAAAATAGGAAATTATATTAATAGACAAATCATAAGATGGGAAAAGCAATGGCATTTATCAAAACAAAGAGAACTGCCTATAATGCAAAATATAATAGATTGGCTTAATAACAATATTCCATCTTATGAAGAAACAACTATAGTACATGGAGATTTCAGAATTGGTAATACTATTTGTGATTATAAGTCTTTTAATGTAAAAGCTGTTTTGGATTGGGAGTTGTCAACTTTAGGCCATCCTTTTGCTGATCTGGGCTATTTTTTATATGCTCATTATGTTCCATTTGGTGAAAGACATGGATTAAAGGGTGCTAATATGAAAGATTTAAATATACCTACTGCTAATGATTTAGTTGCAGAGTATTGTAAAGTTAGAAAAATAAAAGAATTTGATCCGACTTTCTATATAGTGTTATCGTTATTTAGATCTATTTCAATTTTAGAAGGCGTTTATGCAAGGTATGTTAAGGGTAATGAAAGTTCTCCTAATGCAAAAGATATTGGGAAAGATGTGGAGCCTTTAGCAGAGGCTACTTATAATATTATTAAGAAGTTATGATAGAGCTTCACTTGGGAGCTAGTCTCAAAGAACCATCTAGTCTTATAATTTCACCATTGAGCATATTATTTTCAAATATAGAAATTACTAATTTCGCAAACTCTTCTGGTTTTCCCAATCTTTTAGGGTAAAGAGTAGATTCAATTAAGGCTTCATAAGCTTTTTCTGGTAAACCAGACATCATTGGTGTTTCAAAAAGTCCTGGAGCTATAGTACATACTCTTATTCCATATCTAGCAAATTCTCTTGCTAGAGGTAAAGTAAGTCCTACTATTCCCCCTTTAGAAGCACTATAGGCTGCTTGCCCTATCTGTCCGTCAAAAGCTGCAATTGATGCAGTATTTACTATTACACCTCTAAAATTCTCATCATCTGGATCGTTATCTATTATTTTTTCTACTGCTAATTTGATTACATTAAATGTACCAATTAAGTTAACTTCTATAACCTTTTGAAAAGTTTTAGTATCATGAATTTGATCTTTACCAATTACTTTTTTTGCTATTCCAACGCCAGCACAATTAACTACTAAATTAATATTTTTATATTTAAGGACACTTTCGTTTAAGGCTTTTTTAATACTTTCTTCATTAGTAACGTCAGTAAAAAAAAATGAACATGCATCGCCTAATTCATCAACTAAGTCTTTAGCCTGTTTTTCGTGATTGTCCAATATAGACACGTTACCTCCGAAACTTATTATCTTTCTTACAGTCGCTTCTCCTAACCCAGAAGCGCCTCCTGAGACAATTGCATTTATTTTATTTTTCATTTATCACCTATAGTATAAATTGTTCATTTAAAATCTTTTCTTCTAAATTATGATCTTTGTCAAATAACAATTTTAATGTTTTTTTCAAATTATAAGATACTTCAACTTTTTTTACATTCCTTACTTCTACTTGACCTGCAGTTGCACTAACAGGTCTATTTTCAGCATTAATAATCTCAAAAATAATCTTACTTTTTTCAGGTAAAATTGCACCTTTCCATCTTCTTGGACGAAATGGGCATATCGGGGTTAGGGCCAATAGAGTAGAATTAAGAGGTAAAATAGGTCCATGTGCAGATAAATTGTATGCAGTACTGCCAGCTGGTGTTGATACTAATATTCCATCGCATACAAGCTTATTTATTTTAACTTTATTATTTATTATTACTTTAACATTTGCAGCATATCTATTTTGTCTTAATAATGAAACTTCATTTAAGGAAAGTGCTTGGTGAGTTTTATTGTGTATATCTGTTACTTTCATTTGTATAGCTTTAAGTAAAGTTTCTTTAGAAGCTATAATTCTTTCTGTTAGTTCATTTGAATGGTAGTTATTCATAAGAAAACCAATGGTTCCTCTGTTAATTCCAAATATTTTTTTTTTTAGAAACTCTTTATGATTGATTAAAGAAAGCATTGTACCATCGCCTCCCAAAACAACTACGACATTAGAATTTTCTAAGGTATAATACTTGTATTTTAACTTAAGGGACTTTAGTGTGTCTTGAGCTTTTTTTGAGTTTGCAGCTAAAAAATAAGGTTTAACTACTTTCATTACCTAGCCACCTGTAACACTCATATGTCTACTGACAGATGGTGCCTGTTTTCTCCTAATTACAAAATCATGTCCTTTTGGTTTTCTAGAAATAGCTTCTAATATTGCGTTTTTAAGATCTTTTTCCCAATTCACTGATCTAACGGCATTTGTAAAATCAGCTGAGTCTTCTTGTCCTAAGCACATATACAACTTTCCAGTACAAGTTAAACGCACCCTATTACATAGCTCACAAAAATTATGAGTTAAGGGGGTTATAAAACCTACTCTATTACCTGTTTCAACTACATCAAAATATCTAGAGGGTCCTCCTGTGTAGTGTGTACTAGACTTCAAGGTGAATTCCTTTGATAAGTTTTCCTTAATTTTTGATAAGGGTAAAAATTGATCTGTTCTATCAAACTCAATTTCACCTAAGGGCATAGTCTCTATAAATGTAATGTCACTATTTTTAGAGTGAGCCCATTTTAAAATAGAGGATAATTCGTGTTCATTAGTGTCTTTTAAAGCTACAGTATTGATTTTGACCTTAATACCCACATTTAAAGCTTTATCTATACCTCTGAGGACTTGTTCTAAATTTCCTCTTCTAGTTAACTCTTTAAAGAGATCGGGTTTAAGAGAGTCAATGGAAACATTTACTCTTTTTACACCATATTCAAAAAGTTGTTCAGCATATCTTTCTAATTGAGATCCGTTGGTTGTTAATGTTAGCTCTGATAGTTTGTCTTGCTCTATAAACTTTCCTAAATTTTTAAATAGCGTCATTACATTTTTTCTTACTAAAGGTTCTCCGCCAGTGATTCTTATTTTTTTTGTACCGAGGTTAATAAATGTGGTACATATTTTTTCTATCTCATCTAGACTAAGCAAATCTTTTTTAGGAAGAAATTTCATATTTTCTGCCATACAATATTGGCAACGAAAGTCACACCTGTCAGTTACTGAAACTCTTAGATAGTTCACTGGTCTTTTAAATGGATCTAATAACATAATTTTATTATATACACTTGTGCATAATTAATTCAATCTTTTTTGCTAAAAAAAAAAAATTTCTTATAATAAAAATAAATTAAAAATATATGATTGAAACTAATACAGACTGGCAAGATTTAAGAGAAGGAATTAAAAGTATTTGTAAAGTTTATCCAGAAGATTATTGGAGAGGGCTGGATCGTGAAAGAAAATATCCTATTGCTTTTGTAAAAAGTCTAACAAACGCTGGTTATCTAGGATGTTTGATTCCTGAGAAATATGGTGGGAGTGGATTAAATATTCGTGCAGCTTCAGTAATACTTGAGGAAATACATAGAAGTGGCGGTAATGGAGCTGCCTGTCACGCTCAAATGTATATTATGGGCTCTCTTCTAAAACACGGATCAACTGAGTTAAAAGAAAAATATTTACATAATATTGCTAATGGAAATTTGAGATTACAAGCTTTTGGAGTAACCGAACCAAGTAGTGGAACTAATACATTGGCTATCAAAACAAAGGCTATTAAAAGTGGAAAAAAATATATAATCAATGGACAAAAAGTATGGACTAGTAGGGCAGAGTATTCAGACCTTATAATGTTGTTAGCAAAAACTAATTCAGAAGATCAAAGGAACTCCTTATCATTATTTTTAATAGATATGAGAGAATTTATCGGAAAAGAAATTATTATAAAGCCTATAAGAACTATGATTAACCACTCAACCACTGAGGTTTTTTTTGATAATTTAGAAGTTGATGAATCATGTCTTATAGGTGATGAAGGAAAAGGTTTTGACTACATACTAGATGGACTAAATGCTGAAAGACTGTTAATAGCATCTGAATGTATTGGAGATGCTAAATATTTTATAGATAAAAGTATAGAGTATGGTAACCAAAGAGAGGTGTTTAATAGGCCAATAGGAAAAAATCAGTCAATACAGTTTCCAATTGCTAAGGCTTACTCAAGGACTTTAGCTGCTGAGCTAGTTTTAGTGAAAGGTTGTGAATTATTTGATAACAAACAGCAATCGGGAAAAGAAGCTAATATTGCTAAACTTTTAGCTGCAGATGCATCCTGGGAAGCAGCAGAAGCAACTATGCAAACTTTTGGGGGCTTTGCTTTTTCTGAAGAATACAACATTGAAAGAAAATATCGAGAAACTCGACTTTATCAAATAGCTCCCGTCTCTACCAATATGATTCTAGCATATATATCTCATAAGGTTTTAGGTTTTCCAAGGTCGTATTAAAAATGAACAATTATTTTAAAAATAAATTAGTTGTATCTATTGAACAAGCTGTTGCAGCTCCTTATTGTACAGCTAAGCTTACTGATGCAGGAGCCCGAGTAATTAAGATTGAACGCAAGGAGGGAGATTTTGCTAGATATTATGATAATTTTGTCAAAGGAGAAAGTACTTATTTTATCTGGTTAAATAGAGGAAAAGAAAGTTTATTAGCTAATATCAAAAACAAAGAAGACGTAAAATTAATTAAAAATATTGTTGCTAAAGCAGATATTTTTATCCAAAATTTAGGACCTAAGGTGCTTAATAAATTTGGTTTAGATAGTGCGTCTTTGAGAAAAAAAAATAAATCACTTATTACCTGCGATATATCAGGTTTTGGTGATAAAGGACCCTATTCTGAACTTAAGGCATATGATTTATTAGTTCAAGCAGAAACGGGGTTATGCAGTCTTACAGGAAATGAAGATTCTCCTGGTAGAGTAGGAGTTTCAGTTTGTGATATAGCGTGTGGGATAAATGCATATGCTTTAATTCTTGAAGCTCTAATAAAGAGGGAGTATTCAGGTAAAGGAAGTGCAATTAAAATTTCTTTGTTTGAAAGTTTAAGTGAATGGATGAATGTACCATTTTTACAATACATGAATACTAAAAAAGCTCCGAAAAGAGTAGGCTTATCTCATCCTTCTATAGTTCCTTATGGATGCTTTATTACTAAAGACAAAAAAAATAT
>MDTB01018752.1_pt1 | contig 35966 bp, 35 predicted proteins | sample 811161 | NCBI WGS metagenome assembly MDTB01 (sample SAMN05326650, study PRJNA326480) | marine metagenome | isolation source: seawater | place: Mediterranean Sea | collected 2009 | reverse complement strand
CTTCTGGTGTTTCTTCTGGTGTTTCTTCTGGTGTTTCTTCTGGTGTTTCTTCTGGTGTTTCTTCTGGTGTTTCTTCTACATATTCACCATCTCTTAGTTTTTGCCAAGTGTCTAATGCATTTCTCCATGAAGATTCGGCCTCAGCTATTACTTCGGGATCAGATCCACCGTCTTTGGCTTTTTGAAGTGCAGCTACAGCTTCATCTTTGGTTTTTTCAGCTTTTTTTAATCTGTTGGCAGCTTCTACTTCTTTTTCTGCAGCTTCAGCTCGTCTATTAAAAAGCAGTAAAGCTTGCTGAGTTTTTTCATCGATTTCTTTCATTTTATATGCTCAAATCTTTTATCTTCTAAGTTGACTCTAAAGCAAAGGTCTTACTTCTTCACCGAAAATTTCTAACTGTTCAATATATTCCTCAAGAGTGCGACTGCGAAATTTAAGATGAAAAACATTCGCCCCCGCATCACGATCAGCTCTGAGGTGTTCAGCAATTTTTTCAGGTGCACCTGTTAATCCCGCCGGAGGTAGATCATCAGGTGGGTCGCCTATGTAGGACCATGGAGGCATTATTCCAATATCAAAATTAGCGTTCTCTCGCCCCGATTCATTCGCTGTTTGATGGATCGTTTCAATTATTTCTTTGTACTGATCTCTCGCATTACCCATAGGTATATACCCATCACCTCTTTTCCCAACGCGACGCCATGCGGCAGGGCCTGAACCACCAATCCATATTGGAAGGTCGTTCGTTGGAGGCTTTGGCCCGACTCCAACAGATGTAAAACTGAAATGGGTTCCTTCATGTGTTGCGTAGTCATTCACGAAAGCAGCTTTTATAGCGTCAATGCTTTCATCTAATATTGATCCACGTTTCGAAAAATCGATGTCAAGAGCTTCAAATTCTCCTTTGACATGGCCAGCCCCTAAACCCAAAACAACGCGTCCATTGGAAAGGTGAGCCAGTGTTCCAAATGAACTTGCTGATAAAAGAGGGTGACGGTATGCAGCAATCCAAACTACAGAAAGAAGGTTAATTTTTTCTGTGTTTGCTCCCACCCAAGAAAGAGTTGCGATTGGGTCGAACCAGGTTGTTGTCATGTGAGCTGAGTAATCGTCGTTTGGAATAGCTACGTGATCGCATACACCTACAAAGTCGAGACCAGATGACTCGGCTGCTTGCGCGACCATGACTAGCTCATCAGGCCCTGCTTCTTTTTCCCAAGGATCTACCAAAGTTTGGGTCAAAGTTTGAATTGGTAGTTGTATTCCGTAGAAAGCTTCTCCTTCAGGAACTAAGTTCGGCACATAATCTCCTAAGCACTATTAGTGCACATTCTTATGATTGTTTGAGCTCTTTTATAAATGGGCTCATCGACCATTTCACTTCCAATTGCTATCGAGGCTTCGCCTCTTTTAACCGCTTTTTCAAATTCTTTTATCACTTCTTCTGCCCATGCAAACTCTTCTTCTGTAGGTTGAAAAGCTTTATTAGCAAGACTCACCTGATCTGGATGTATGCACAATTTGCCAGTGAAACCTAATGATCTAGCCTCAGAAGCCTCTTCAAGAAATCTTCTTTCATCTTTAAAGTCAGATACAACCATATCGATGGCGTGAATCCCTCCTAGCCGTGTTGCTTGAGACATCTGTGAACGAGCTAAAAGTACTTCACGATTATCAACTCTTCTAACTCCGCCTAGGTCAGCTACATAATCCTCGGCTCCGAAATAGCACCATTTTATTTGTGGATGTTTTGCGATTTCCAAAGCATGAATCAAACCAGAAACAGTTTCTAAACCTGCCATAACTGGGAGGTTCCCGAATCCAAAGTCAGAAAGTGATTTTGAGATCTGATCAGCCTCTTCTTTGGAAGAGATTTTTGGAACGATTATTCCTGTCAGGTCATCCGAAATTGCAATTGATAAATCTTCTGCAAAATGTTTTGTTCCGAAGGCATTTACTCTCACGAATAAACCCATTTTCGTAGCGTTTTCTTTTAATTCAGGGATCGTTGCTCTAGCAGTTTCACGTGCATTAGTTTTTTCATCTGTTGGAACAGAATCTTCCAGATCAATTATTGATGCATCAGGAGAACTTCGTGGCAATTTAGACAGAATGTCAACCTTATTTCCAGGCGCGAACAAGAGACTTTTGAATACTTGCTCCGGAAAAGACAAATTCCCCATAACACAGTCTGACGTTAAAAAGTCCATCTTGCTTAAGAACTTCGACTTTATTCATCAGATTATCTTCCATTACCTTTGAGGTATGGGAAATAATAATGATCAACAACAGCTTGAGTTCCCTGGAACTTGGGCAATAAGTCAACCTGACCGAGTAGCAGTCCTAATGGTTGGATCAGGCGAAAAGATGACGTATTTGGAATTGGATGAAAAAGCTAACCGTATATCTAACCTTTTTGTCGGCTTAGGTTTACAGCCAGGGGACCACATTGCTTTTTGTTTAGAAAACACTATTGACTTTTTGCCTTTGGCATGGGGAGCCCATTATGCGGGCTTGTATTACACGGCAATAAGTTCGCGCCTTACTGAAGAAGAAATGAGTTACATAGTTAAAGATTGTGGAGCAAGAGTTTTTGTGACGTCCGTGGGAAACAGAGATACAGCCGAGCTACTAGATTTTTTAGATACAAGTGTCAAAGATAAGTTTGTTATCGGAGGTGCGATGAACGGATACGCATCCTTTGAAGATGCTATAGAAAGTTCATCTAAAGAACCGCAACTTGACAGAGTAGAAGGTCAAGACATGCTTTATTCGTCTGGCACCACAGGTCTTCCCAAAGGTGTAAAAGTCCAGGCTCCAAATGTTCCACTAGGAAGCCCATCAGCTCAAGCAATGTTGTTTAGAGCAGTGTTCGGAATTGAAAGTGATGCTGTTTATCTTTCTCCGGCTCCGTTATATCATGCTGCTCCTCTCAGATTTTGCATGGCGGCACACCGTATCGGTGCAACAGTTATAGTTATGGAAAAATTTGATCCTGAGGGAGCATTATCTGCGATCCAATCCAATGATGTAACAGCAAGCCAATGGGTGCCCACAATGTTTGTCAGGATGTTGAAACTTCCACAAGAAGTTCGTGAAAAGTATGATACGACCTCTCTGAAGACAGTTATACATGCTGCCGCTCCTTGTCCCATAGAGGTAAAGAAGCAAATGATTGATTGGTGGGGACCGATATTGCACGAGTACTACGCAGGCACAGAAGGTAACGGTTTTACTTACATCAACTCAGAGGATTGGATTAATCACCAGGGATCAGTTGGCAAATCTTTACTAGGTGAACTTGTGATTGTTGATGACGATGGCAATGAAATTCCGCATGGAGAAGAAGGGAATATTTATTTTCGGAGTGATTCAAGATTCGAGTATCACAATGACCCGGGGAAAACAGCAGAGTCACGAATGGGAGAAGATTTAAGTACTTTAGGAGATATAGGACGCGTTGACGAAGAAGGTTTTCTCTATCTAACTGACCGAAAAGCTCATATGATCATCTCCGGGGGTGTCAATATTTATCCTCAAGAAGCAGAAAATATATTGACCATGCATCCTGCTGTTTATGACGTTGCGGTAATAGGAGTGCCAAATGAGGAATTTGGCGAAGAGGTAAAAGCAGTAGTGCAATTGGTTGATCCAAAGAAAGCAGAACCTGCTTTGGAGAGAGAGCTAATTGCTTACTGTCGTTCTCACTTGGCAGACCTTAAATGTCCTAGAAGTATTGATTTTAAAGAAGAATTACCAAGACATCCAACTGGAAAGTTATACAAACGTATTCTTAAAGATCAGTATTGGTCGGATAAAGAAACACGTATCTGATCTAACCTGCCTCTGAATGAGTTACAGGTTCTTCACCCATCCATTCTCTTAGAGTGTTTTTTAACTTTGTTTGTTGAATGAAAATGTCATGCTCTGGTCCCGCATCCGAGGAGGCTTGAGGGGCTTTTAGGTAGAAAGACAACCATTCTTGAACACCGGATTGATCAGCCCGTGCCGCCAAATCAAGAAAAAGAGCTAAGTCGAGAACAATTGGAGCAGCCAGAATAGAGTCACGGCAAAGAAAATCGACTTTGATTTGCATCGGATAACCAAGCCAACCGAAGATATCAATATTGTCCCAACCTTCTTTGTTATCACCTCTCGGGGGGTAATAGTTGATTCGAACTACGTGATCTATATTGCCGTATAGTTCCGGATATGAATCGGGCTGCAGAATCGTGTCAAGGACACCTAGTTTTGAAACTTCTTTAGTTTTGAAGTTGTCTGGATCGTCTAAAACCTCCCCGTCTCTGTTTCCAAGAATATTTGTTGAGAACCAACCTCTTAAGCCCAGCATTCTTGCTTTAAGACCCGGAGCAAGAAGTGTTTTCATTAGAGTCTGACCTGTTTTGAAATCTTTTCCGGCTACAGGAACGCCTCTACTTTTTGCCAACTCAACCATGCACGGGATATCTAATGCAAGATTTGGTGCACCATTAGCAAAAGGCACGCCGCTCATAATTGCAGCGTAAGCATATATTTGGCTTGGTGAGATATTCTCATCATTTGATTTGAGTCCTTCTTCAAATGAATCAACGCTTTCATGTACCGAACTTGCTTCCTGAAAGGCTTCGGTAGAGCCACACCACACCATTACTAATCTGTCACATTCGTTATCGACACGAAATTTTTCAATGTCTGCGATCAGAGCTTGAGCTTGATCCCATTTAGAATCTAAGTTTTTAACTCTCTTGCCGTCTAAGTTTTTAACCCAACGGTTGTCGAAGACTGCATCCATCGCGACTATTGCCTCGAGTTCAGATGAAACTGGTGCAATATCTTTTTCATCAAGAACTCCACATGTTCGGGCTGCCTCAAGAACATTTGAGGAAATCGGATCCCATCCGCCGAAAACCAGATCATCGAGACTGGCTAAAGGAACGAAATCGCGTATCAATGGATTGCGTCCCTCACCACGTTTCCCGAGTCGTATATGAGCCATTTGGCTCACCGATCCAATTGGAGCTGCAAGTCCTTGCCGAGCTGCAATAACGCCAGCGATAAAAGTTGTTGCTACTGCACCCAGCCCAGGAGTCAGAACTCCTAGACGGCCGGAAGCAGGTGTGATAGATAATTTTTCAGTCATATAACAATAAGGATACGTATGCTTAGGGGCTGTAACCTCAGAATCATCGTTTCAATTGATAAAAGACTTAAATTAGGAGAAAATAAACGATGCCATGGCCTAACCTTAAAGACGAAGAATTATTCGAAATTATTAAGAGAGAAATTAATCGTCAGAACACCACACTGCAATTAATAGCCTCTGAGAATTTTGCATCACCCGCGGTTTTAGCAGCAACTGGTTCTGTTTTTACAAACAAGTACTCAGAGGGCTATCCGGGGAAAAGATATTATGGCGGCAATGTTCACGTCGATGAAGCTGAACTTCTTGCGTGTGAACGTATAACCACCTTGTTTGGCGCCGAACATGCAAATGTCCAGCCTCATTCAGGGGCAAGTGCGAATATGGCGGTTTATCAAGCTCTACTAGAACCTGGTGACACAGTTCTTGGCCTGAGACTTGATCATGGTGGCCACTTAACGCACGGTTCACCGGTGAACTTTAGTGGCAAGCTTTATAACTTTATTTCATACGGTTTAACTGAAGAGGAACTGATCGATGTAGAGGACCTACAAAGAAAAGCTGAAGAAGTAAAACCAAAGCTCATAGTTTTAGGAGCCACTGCATACCCACGAGTAATAGAAGCGGCTCCAATAAGAGAAATAGCGGATTCCGTGGGTGCTTACTTGATGTTTGATGCCGCTCATATAGCAGGACTTATTGCTGGAAAAGCACATCCAAATCCAGTTCCATATTGTGATGTTGTTACTTTTACGACACATAAGACTCTTAGAGGCCCAAGAGGAGGTTGCATTCTTAGTACAGAAGAACTTTCTTCAGCAATGGACAAAGCAATTTTTCCTGGCTTGCAAGGTGGCCCTTTGGAGCATCACATAGCAGCGAAAGCTGTAGCTTTTGCAGAAGCTTTAGATCCTTCTTTTGAAATTTATTCGCAACAGATCGTAAGTAACGCTCAAGCTCTTGCTGAAGCCCTAAGTGATGAAGGGTTCAGACTTGTAGCAGGAGGTACTGATAACCATCTGCTTATAGTCGACTTGCGAACATTCGATGAAGAAATAACTGGTGCTGAAGCTCAAGTCGTTCTTGACGAAGCTGGTATAACGATGAACAAAAATACAGTGCCAGATGATCCACGTTCGCCTTTTGTTACAAGCGGTGTCCGTCTTGGTACACCTTCAACTACAACGCAGGGAATGACTGAAAAAGAGATGGTGGTTATTGCGCGGTTAATGGCTCGGGCGTTACGTGATAGAGAAGATTCAAATTTACTTTCTAAGGTAAGGGAAGAAGTTGCAGAGCTTTGTAGTTCTTTCACACCTTATGGTGATTAAAGTCGCATGCCGGGAGCTGTTGCGTATCTGATGGTTGGGGGAGTGGCAGCTATCGCAACTTTTGTTTCAACTCCTTTAGCACGCAGAACAGCCGAACGTTTCGGAGTTATTTCTGCTCCTGACGACAGAGATGTGCATGAATTGCCCACTCCGCATTTAGGCGGACCCGCAATGTTGTTGGGTTTACTTGCGGGTTCTCTATTCGCTTGGGTTATAGGCGATTTTTCTGAAGTGTTTTCTGCTCGATCTGAAATATTAGGAGTTCTGGTAGCAGCTATTGTTATGTGCGGAGTTGGTGTTATTGATGATGTGAAGCCAATATCAGCCCCAGCAAAAATTGCTGGGATGGTAATAGCAGGAAGTGTGCTGTCTTTGGTGGGTGTGTCTTTAGTCGTTCTGAGGATTCCTTTTGTTGATGTTGTTTTGCTTTCTCCTGATCTGGCTGCATTAGCTACAGTCCTATGGGTTGTACTTTTGGCCAATGCGATTAATTTGATTGATGGCTTAGATGGTTTAGCAACTGGGATTGTTGCTATCGCATCGACAACTTTTGTAATTTACGCGATTCGTTTGTCTGATGAGGGTGTTCTGTTTGAAGAAAATCCTGGCGCTCTAATTGCGGTTCTTATAGCTGGTGTATGTGTTGGCTTTTTGCCTCATAATGCACATCCAGCAAAAATATTTATGGGCGATGGTGGTGCTCTTATGTTAGGTGTGCTTTTAGCGGCATCTACTATTTCCGTAGGCGGTAGAACGGATGCTGCTTATAGCGGGCAGTCTTTTTTCTTTTTTGCACCGTTACTAATTCCTTTAGTGATTTTGGGTGTTCCGATAATTGACGTTTTATTTGCAATTATTAGAAGAATTGCCACTCCAGGCCTGTCTGTAACTACTGCTGATAAAGATCACTTACATCACAGACTTTTGAGACTTGGTCACGGGCACCGAAGAGTTGTTTTTATTCTTTGGGCTTGGACTGCTTTATTGTCGGGATTCGTTTTATGGCCAACTTACAGTGGGCGCGGTGATGGAGTCGTTCCTATGGGTATAGCAGGGGTGTGTTTAATTTTATTCACGCTGCTTCATCCGCGTTTACGGATAAATAAACCCAAAAAAAATGAAATTGTGGCAGAAGACCATCCCCCCGAGTTGTGAGCACGTGAGAAAGAACCTAGATTCACATGCGGTCAGATGTTCAAATTTTCTGAGCTTTCTTTTTAAATAACAAATTAGGACCGAGGTAACTTGGATGATTAAATCTGAAAAACGTGAGATGAAACAAGGTTCTGGTGATGCTATGGCAGCGGCATTTGAGCTTGTCGCAACTCCTGCGATTTTCGGATTCCTAGGATGGCTTCTAGACAGAAAACTTGAAATCTTTCCGATAAGCACTTTGGTGTTTGTAGCGGTCACTATCACTTATGCTTCGTGGCGTCTTTATAAGCAATTCACCCTTAGACTCACCCAAGAGGCAGAACAGCGCCGTGAGACTTGGTTGCTGGGAAGCGAAAATGTTGATTAAACAGAAAACGGAAGAAAAAATAGTGGGAAGTGTCTCAGAGCAGCCAGAGAAGCGTATAGCTAATCACTTAGCTTTAAGAGCTTTATGGGTCTCTCCTTTATTTTTAATTCTTTCCGCGATTGGCTGGGGTTTGGGTGGAATTGTTTCTGCTCTGCTAGCTCTAATTCTGGTGTCTTTTAATTTTTTGGCTGGTGCTGCGATTATTACGAGAACTGTGAAAATTTCTCTTAATATGCTTTATGGATCAGTTCTAGGAGGGTACGTCGTAAGGTTGGCGATTTTGACGGGAGTCGTCTTGTCTGTCCGATCCTTCGATTGGTTTAAAACGGTCCCTTTTGCTATGACTCTGCTGGTAACGCACTTAGGTTTACTTGCCACAGAGACACGTCATATATCAGCTTCTTTGGCTTATCCTGATTTAAAGCCAACTAGTTCAGAGGAGATTCGCTAATCGTGAATGTTTTTGCTTTGGAATTCCCACCTGTAAGTCATCTTTTTGAATGGCCCGACATAATTTTCTCAGGTTCTTTATTTGCAGTTAATAAGACAGCTCTCATATATCTTGCGGCTGTCTTGATAACATCTGCGATTTTTCTTACTGCAGGCCGACAACGAGGTTCGTTGGTACCAGTTGGAGTTCAACATGTAGCAGAATCAGGAGTTAATTTTGTTGAAGAGTCAGTAGTAATGGAGACGATTGGGCCAGAGGGTAAAAAGTACCTACCCTTTCTGACCACAATGTTCTTTTTCATACTTTTTTCAAACATTTTTGAGGTAGTTCCAGGAATACAATTTCCCGCAAACAGCAGGATGGCTGTTCCTATTACTTTGGCCTTGGTGGTCTGGGTCATTTACAACTTTGTAGGTGTAAGGGCGCAAGGATTCGGCGGATATTTGAAGAACTCTCTATTTCCTCCTGGAGTCCCTAAGGCTTTGTATCTAATTGTCACTCCGATCGAATTGGTATCAACATTCGTAGTCAGGCCATTTTCTCTAGCTATTCGATTGTGGGCCAACATGGTAGCGGGTCACCTTCTATTAGTAACATTCGCTATCCTTACCCAGACCTTGTGGGATAACGGTTATATAGGTGCCATTGCACCTTTTTCAATGCTCGTATTAATGACAGGTTTTGAGATTTTGGTTTCTGTTCTGCAAGCCTTTATCTTTACTATTCTGACTGCCGTGTATATCGGCGGTTCGATGCACGCAGAACATTAGATCGCCCACCCAATGGTGGACCGAAGACAATATAAAATAATTCCGATCGGACATTCCGGTTGGTCAAAATAGGAAACAGGAGAGAGAAGTGCTGAACATTTTGGCGCAAGCTGCAACTGAAGCCGGTGAAATGGTAGAAGGTCTAAAGGCAATTGGAGCTGGCCTTGGATATGGCCTAGCTGCTATTGGACCTGGAGTGGGTATTGGAACTGTGGTTGGTAACGCAATCTCGTCTATGGCTAGACAACCAGAGTCTGCAGGTATGGTGCGAACGACTATGTTCTTGGGAATAGCTTTTACAGAAGCTCTTGCCCTCATAGGTTTCGTTGTATTCATTCTGCTTTTGCCGTAGAACTTAGATATCGAAAGGAAGTCTAAATTTATGAGACGAAAAGGAATCAGAATTAGCTTTTCGTTGCTTTTTGCAATGGCGGGACTGCTTTTTTTCGCAGGTCCAGTCTCAGCATCAGGTGAGAGTATTGGAAGCTGTGTTGTGGAGAAACTTGAGCACATAATGGAAGATGGTCATCATGATGGCCATGCTGATGTTGAACATCTTTTTCATTCTCTTCACGCTAAAGAAGGTGCAACAGAAGAAGAACAGAAAGCGGTTAAAAAGAACGAAGACAAGCTCGAGAGTTGTCTTGAAGCTCCTAGTCCAATAATCCCAGAATTGAGTGAGGTTATTTGGGGAGGTGGAGCTTTCTTAATTTTGTTTGTTGTCATGGTTAAGAAAGGTTTCCCAGCAGTAAAAGCTGCAATGGATGCCAGAGCAGACAAGATCCGAGACGATCTAGATGCAGCAGAAAAAGCCAAAACAGATGCACAGAGTGTTCACGCTGATTATGAGGCACGCTTAGCCGATGCAAAAAATGAAGCATCACGACTAATAGACGAAGCTAGAGGAGCTGCTGACCAGGTGCGTTCAGATTTGGTGGCAAAAGCAGAAACCGATGTTTCTGAGATGAAATCAAGAGCCGCTAGCGAAATTGAAGCATCAAGACAGCAAGCGATTGCAGATCTGAGAGCGGAAGTTGCGGGAATTGCTCTTGGAGCTGCTGAAAAAGTTGTTCAGAGTAGTTTGGATGACGATGCTCAACGAAGGCTTGTAGATCAATATATTGATGAAGTGGCTGGTAGCTAGTAATGGCTGATAATGCAGTTGCTGGTTACGCTGATGCTTTGTTTGCTGTTGCGGAAGCAAACGGTGTTTTGTTGACTGTTGAAGACGAATTATTTAGATTTTCACAAGCGTTAAATTCAGATGAGAATCTCCAAGCAACTTTGGACGATTCGTCTTTGCCAGTTGATCGCAGGCAGCAGATAGTCGAAGACCTTCTAGAAGGATCGGCTTGCCCGACCACTAAAGCATTGGTGTCGATGGTCGTTGCTTCTGGGCGTTCTTCACGTTTTTCTAGCATTGTTGATGCATTTATCGAACGTAGTGCGTCTTCTAGAAATAAAACGGTAGCTACAGTTCGTTCCGCTGTTGAATTGGATGATAGCCAAAAAGATAAATTAGTCACGGCTTTGAGTGGAGCTACTAATAAAGATGTAGAAGTAAAAGTAGTAATAGACCCATCTGTAATAGGTGGATTAATTACCGAGATTGGTGATGACATTATCGATGGCAGCGTCCGTCGCCGTTTGAACCAACTTCGAGAGAATTTCCGGTAGGAAGAATCGAGACGAGAGAGAAACATGACTGAATTGACAATCAGCACCGCTGACATAGCTGCATCAATCCAGAAAAATCTGGAGGGTTTTGAGCCCAGTTTAGAACAAAGCCAGGTTGGACGAGTGCTTGAAGTGGGAGATGGTATTGCCAGAGTCTCGGGTTTGCCCGATGCGGCAGTAAATGAGTTATTACAGTTTGAGAGTGGGACTTTTGGGTTGGCTCTCAATCTGGACGAGGGTTCAATTGGTGCGGTAGTCCTTGGAGAAGTCGATGACATTGAAGAAGGTCAGACAGTTCGTGCCACTGGTGACATTCTTTCGCTACCAGTAGGTGACGGTCTTTTAGGGCGTGTAGTTAATGCTCTTGGTGAACCAATTGATGGCAAAGGACCATTAACTAATACAGAACCGAGGCGCATGGAGATTCAAGCTCCAGGGATCATGGGGCGTAAACCTGTTCATGAGCCGATGCAGACAGGAATTAAAGCAATAGATTCATTGGTTCCTATTGGGCGTGGTCAACGAGAGCTCATAATTGGTGACCGAAAAACAGGAAAAACAACTATAGCTATCGACACAATTATCAATCAGGCAGGCCAAGGAATGAAATGTGTCTATGTAGCTATTGGCCAAAAAGCCTCTACTGTTGCACAAAATGTTGCGGTTTTAGAGTCTTACGGCGCTATGGACTACACAGTGGTGGTTGTTGCACCAGCATCAGACCCCGCCCCGTTTAAGTATCTTGCACCATATGCAGGTTGTGCAATTGGTCAGCATTGGATGGATAATGGTGGACACGCGCTAGCCGTTTATGACGATTTATCAAAACAGGCCGAAGCATATAGACAGATGTCTCTGCTGCTTAGACGTCCTCCTGGAAGAGAGGCATACCCAGGAGATGTCTTCTATTTACACAGCAGGCTTTTGGAGCGTGCAGCTAAGCTAAGCGATGATGAGGGAGCTGGTTCTTTAACAGCCTTGCCGGTTATTGAGACGAAAGCTGGAGATGTTTCTGCCTTCATCCCTACCAATGTGATTTCTATTACTGATGGTCAGATATTCCTTCAAGACGATCTCTTCAAATCAGGTATAAGACCCGCAATCGATGTAGGTATTTCTGTTTCTCGAGTTGGTTCCGCAGCTCAAGTAAAGGCAATGAAAAATGCAGTAGGAACTCTAAAATCGGATTTGCAGCAGTTCCGTGAACTAGAGTCTTTCGCAGCTTTTGGGTCTGATTTAGATGCTGTTTCCCAAGCTCAACTCGATCGAGGTTACCGGTTAACTGAGTTGCTAAAACAAGGATTAAACTCACCCTTGTTAGTTGAAGAACAAGTGGTTTCTATCTGGGCCGGGACGAGAGGCCATTTAGACAACGTTGAAATAGCCGATGTAACTAGATTTGAATCAGAACTCCTTGACTGGTTCAGGACACGTCACTCAGATGTTATGAGCGAAATACGTGAATCAGGAACTATAGGAGACGAAGAAGCTTTCGAAGTAGCAATTGCAGCCTTTTCAGACCAGTTCGAAGGTACAAATTCTAATCAATCGACACCAGATGCAGAGTTTGCTGACACAGATTCCAAAATCGTTGATGCGGATACGACTCTGCCTGAAGAAGATATTTCGGGGGCCTAGTGAGAGTTATTTTACTTAGCCAACAAGTTGTTGGAATTCCCGGCGTGGTAAAGAGCTACTAATGGCTGGCGGTAAAGAGAGAGTTCTGCGTCGCCGTATAGGCAGTGTTCAAAATACAAAAAAGATCACGCGAGCCATGGAGCTAATAGCTGCGACTAGAGTAGTAAAGGCTCAGCAGAGAGCGCGATCCGCTAAACCTTATGCGGAGCAAATAACCTCGGTAATTGAAAACCTTGCAGCCGGTGGTGCAGAAGTTGACCATCCATTATTGCGAAAAGCAGAGAAAGTCAGTCGGGTTGGAGTCGTGGTAATTTCCTCTGACCGAGGATTGGCAGGACCCTATAATTCTTCAGTAATAAGGGCGGCAGAGAGACAAGTTCAGAATGCGCGTTCAGAAGGCGCAGATTATTCTTTAGTTGTTATAGGAAGGAAGGCAAAAGATTATTTTGCCTTTCGAAACTTCAACATTGACTCTTACACCGAAGGAATAAGTGATAATCCCTCATATGAGGATGCCCGTCGTATTTCTGAGACTGTTGCAGAAATGTTCGCAGAAGGAAAAGTTGACAGAGTGGAACTTGTTTATACGGAGTTTTTGAGTATAGGTAGTCAGAAAGTTACTGTTCGTAGGTTCTTGCCGCTTGAAGATACTGAAGTTATCGCAAGCGAAGGTGGAGGTGATTCTAATTTGACCACCGCTTTTGAATTTGAACCATCACCTGAATCTGTTTTGGAAGCTTTGCTGCCACGCTACGTAGAAGCTCGTCTCTTTGGGGCGCTACTAGAGTCGGCAGCTTCAGAGCATGCAAATCGGCAGCGGGCCATGAAAGCTGCTACTGACAATGCAGAAGAATTAATAACTAAACTTTCTCGTGAAATGAACCAAGCTCGCCAAGATGCGATAACCACTGAAATTATGGAAATTGTGAGCGGCGCCGAAGCTCTTGGTTCGGATAGTGAGAAATCTAACGAAGTGCTAGATCTTGTTGGATCGAGCACAGAAAATAACAGCTAAGCAATAGGAAGAAATCAGGAAAGATTATGACAACAACTGATCTTAAAGACGGTCGAATAGTAGGAATTGCTGGGCCGGTCATAGATGCCGAGTTCCCTCAAGGGGAATTGCCGGAGATCAACACAGCCTTAGAGTTTGATGTCGCTGTCGATGACAGCAGTATCACTATTGTTGCAGAAGTGGCGCAACAGATAGGTGAAAGCCGAGTTCGCGCAATTGCTATGAAACCAACTGATGGTCTCACAAGAGGAACAATTGTGCGAAATACCGGAAAAGGTATAAGTGTTCCTGTAGGTGATGGCACTCTGGGGCATGTTTTTAGTGTTACAGGCGATGGACTAGACGATCCAAATGCTGGTTCTGGATCCGAACGTTGGGAAATTCACAGGCCGCCCCCATCATTTGATTCTCTTGAACCAAAAGCACAAATGTTTGAAACAGGAGTAAAGGTCATCGATTTACTTACACCGTATTTACAGGGTGGAAAAATTGGTCTTTTCGGTGGTGCCGGAGTGGGCAAAACAGTTCTGATTACCGAAATGATTAACCGCGTGGCTACCAATCACGGTGGTGTTTCAGTTTTTGCGGGAGTGGGTGAGAGAACGCGCGAGGGAACAGACCTTTTGCTTGAAATGGATGAATCAGGTGTTTTAGAGAAAGCAGCGTTGGTTTTTGGCCAGATGGATGAGCCACCTGGAGTGCGGCTTCGCGTTGCTCTTTCAGCATTGACTATGGCCGAGTATTTTCGGGATGAGCAAGGTCAAGACGTTCTACTTTTCGTTGACAATATTTTTCGTTTTGTTCAAGCCGGTTCAGAAGTATCAACTTTGTTAGGAAGAATGCCATCAGCCGTGGGCTACCAGCCGACATTAGCTGATGAGATGGGTGAACTGCAGGAAAGGATTACTACAACGCGTGGTAGATCTATTACATCTATGCAAGCGGTTTATGTTCCAGCTGATGATTACACCGATCCAGCTCCGTTCACTTCATTTACGCACTTTGACGGCACAACAGAGCTAAGTCGAGACATAGCGGCATTAGGTATCTACCCTGCAGTTGATCCACTTGCGTCCACTTCTACGATTCTTACTCCTGAAGTTGTGGGACAAAAACACTATGACACCGCCCGTAGAGTTCAGGAGATACTCCAGCGTTATAAAGAGCTTCAAGACATTATTGCAATTCTTGGTTTAGACGAACTTTCAGAGGAAGACAAAATCACTGTTTCCAGAGCTCGTAAGGTTCAGAGGTTCTTGTCACAGCCTATGAATGTTGCAGAGATATTTACAGGTCTGCCTGGTGTTACTGTCTCAGTTGAAGAGACAGTTGATTCTTTTGCAGCATTAGTAGATGGCGAACTCGATGAGCTCCCTGAGCAGGCTTTCTTGAACGTTGGTGGAGCTGACGATGCGCAACGTAAAGCTCAAGAATTAGAAGCATAAAAATTATGACTTTTCAGGTAGAGCTGGTGTCCCCAGAATCCATTTCATACAGTGGTGAAGCTGAGATGATAATTGCTCGAACTGTTGACGGTGGAGATATAGCTTTTCAGCCTGGACACGTTCCATTTATTGGCGTCCTTTCGGTGTGGTCAGTTGAGGTGATACGACCGGATGGTGAAAGGGATGTTTTTGCAGTTCACAGAGGTTTTGTGCAAGTAGCAGGAACTAAAGTAAGTATTTTATCCGATGTTTCTGAGGCGGCTGATGAGATTGATGTTGAAAGAGCACAAGAAGCTCGTTCAACTGCTCAAGAGTTGATTTCATCAGATCGAGATAATGAAGAGGCTCTTGCGTCGCTTGAAAGATCTGAAGTGAGACTTCGCGTTGGCGGAGAAAAAGTATGAAAAGGAAGTCAGCTTAGGCTTTCTTGTTTTTAAATATCCTCAATGTCATCCAACCTGTGGTGAGCTTTAATGAGCCTTACGGTTCCAGATTTGGAGCGCATGACAAGTGACTCAGTGTGAGCCATTCCTGTCGTATATCTAACGCCTTCAAGAAGATCGCCATCCGTAATGCCAGTTGCTGCAAAAAAACAGTTATTACCTGAAACTAGGTCATCGAGATCCAAAATTCTTTCTAAATCGTATCCCAGCTCTTCGGCGGCTTTTCTTTCTTTTTCGTTACGAGGCCACAAACGTCCTTGAAGTGATCCTCCCATACATTTCAAAGCTGCTGCAGAGATAACTCCTTCAGGTGTTCCACCGATACCAAAAAGAACGTCAGCACCCGACTCAGGCCATGCAGTAGAAATTGCACCTGCCACATCACCATCGGAAATTAGACGTATTCTTGCACCCGCTTCACGTACTTCGGAAATAAGATCTGAATGCCTGTCGCGGTCCAAAATTACAGCGGTTAGATCCCTAACAGTTTTATTCTTAGCCTCTGCAATTTGTTGGAGATTCTCAGTTGGTGACTTTGCTAAATCTATTGCATCAGAACACCCAGGCCCTACAGCAATTTTCTCCATGTATACACAAGGCCCGGGGTCAAACATCGTTCCTTTATCACTAACAGCTATAACTGATATTGCATTCGCTCTCCCAAGAGCTGTAAGTGTTGTTCCGTCTATCGGGTCAACTGCAATATCTGTAGCTGGGTCATTACCATTCCCACAGTGTTCGCCATTAAAGAGCATCGGGGCTTCATCTTTTTCGCCTTCACCAATGACAACTATCCCATCCATGTTTACGGTATCCAGTACACGACGCATGGCATTTACAGCCCCACCATCAGCGCCTTCTTTGTCCCCTCTACCCATCCATCTAGCTGCGGCCATAGCTGCAGCCTCGGTCACTCTTACAAGCTCTAATGCTAGATTTCTATCTGGGGTTTGAACTTTTTCACTCATCGAATTCGACGTTAGCGCCTCAGAGAAGTTCTTATGCACTCAGCTAAAGGATTATCGGCGGTTTAGCTTTTTAATAGAGAAAGGTGTCAGGATAAGAGAATGAAGTGGGGTAAAAAGCAAACTAAAAACGAAACAAATGAACGCCCTGAAGTGCTTGAAGGTGTAGAAAAAATTGAGTCAGATGCAGCTGCTGAAATCGAATACGAATTACACGAATGGGCAGGTGAAACTCGGTTGGTGTTGGACCAACTTCTCATATTGAACGAAGTTCCTCATGTTTGGCAGGGAGCCACTTTGGTGGTTCGCGAAGAAGACGAGAAAGCAACAGATCAATTAATTGAAGAAGCAGAATCAACTTCTATGCCAACACTTGAGGTAGACGCCGAAACGATCGAATATGAAACAGCAGGATGGTCAGATTCAGAGCAGGCTTCGTTCAGTTCTTTATTGATTCGACTAGGGATCCCATATGAATTTAATGACGACGGAGGTCTTGTAGTGCAGGCTTCTGATGAAGAGGCTATTGAAACTGCTCTTGATGCATTTCAAGTTGTTAATGATGAACGTCCTGAACTTGATGGCCTAGATGCAAACTCACTTTTAACTGAAGTTTTTGTTTCATGTGATCGTCTCAGGCGTGATTATCGTGACGATACAGGAGTGGGCGAAATATTGAGGTTGACTCCCGTGCTTGTAGAACACCGACCCCCTTTTGGAATTGAGGCAAATCAATGGGATGAAATCGGGAAAAGAGCGATTGATTTAGTTGAGTTATTGTCGGAGGGCTTAGGGAATGAGGAAGAAATAAAATTTCAGGCGAGCGGACTCGCTGAAATCTTGAGGTCCATGATTTAAAAGACAAATGCTTAATATTAAGTTTTAAAAATACACTATTTCAGAATTAAGGCTTTCAAAAGAGAACGATAGTTGGGCCAAATAAGGTCAGAAGAAATGTACCCATCTTCTACAAGTGCTCTATCCAGAAGAGGAAGATTTTTGTAAGGAACCAACATGTCAACATGATGAGCTAAATGGTAACCAACGTTGAAAGGAACAATGAAAAAATTAGCTAGGCGGTTTTGTTGGACGTAATGGGTTGTTTTACGTCTGTCCGATGATTGAGTCATTCCACCATGTTCGCTGATTGCTCTGACTCTATTTAGGATTTGATACACACATGTCCAGGGGAGTATCCAAAGTAAAAAGTACGTAGTTAAATTGCTAAAAACCCAAAATAAAGTGGCAATCGTTAACTGACCAGAAAGAAAAGAAATAGTTAAACGTAAATGTCTGACTTCATTTAGCCTTTGGAATCTGGGTCGTATAATCCTAAAAGCTGAAATGCCACTCAAATCTCTTAATAATTTCCTTCTCATGGAACTTTTAGAAATCGGATAAAAGCTATAAAGAAGAAAATCTGGTTCTTGTGGGCCGAACTCATCTCGATGATGCCTGATATGACCTATTCGATAACCATGGCTTCCTGAACCAAAAGCAAGCCAACCGATAAGACGTATGCCTACTAAGTCATTAATTTTCTGATTAGAAAAAAGTAAACGATGAGCTGCTTCATGACTAATTATAAAAAGTCGATTTTGCGCTAATCCCATTCCTAAAATTGAAAAGACCCAAACTAAAGGATGATTGTAGGTAGTTGTTATCCAAACGATCAGAGGCAGGAACGATAGAGACAATATTACTGAGAAAGAGTTTCTGAAGTTTGGGACTGTCCGTAAAAGGTCGCGAAAAGCCTTTTTTGGCCTTCCGTCCGGATGCAAGCGGCTACTGCCGGTAAATTTTGGAGAAGGTATTACCATTCCACCCGTCATAGCGATAAGCATTTCAGAATGTGACGGATTTTCTTTCATAAAGAAATGCTACCCATTAATGGTTAGTAGATTCCACCAACTAGTTGAAGCATCAACGTATGATCCGGAAATGGCTTTACCGGCAGGACTTTTGTTGACCCATGGAGCAGGAAGTGATCGAACTCACTCAAGTTTGGTAAGCATTGAAAAAAAGATGGCGCCACTGCCAGTTAAGAGAATCAACTTCCCATATAGAAAAGCAGGCCGACCCTTTCCTGATCGAGCTCCAAAGTTAATTAATTCAATCGTCAAAGCATCTGAATCGATGAGCAAAAAATATGGCATAAAACCGTCTGATCTTCTACTTGGAGGAAGAAGTATGGGTGGACGTATGTGCTCAATGGCTGTTGCAGAAGGCCTTCCGGCCAGTGGATTAATTCTGATCTGTTATCCGTTGCACCCACCCAAAAATCCCGAAAATCTTCGAATAGAGCACTTCGATAAACTAGATATTCCATGTTTATTTATCTCTGGTGATAAGGACCCTTTTGGATCAAAAACAGAGTTCAAAAAATATTTGAAAAAGATCAGAGGCCCCGTAACTACTAGGTGGTTCGAAGGAGCTCGCCACGATTTAGCGAATCTAGATGAAGCTATAGGTGAAGAAATAAAAGCGTGGGTATCTTCTTTTTAGTGTTAATTAATTCTCAGATATTTCTGGCCTTACATCACCAGGATTTAGATCTTCAAGTTCAACTCTTGCAGTTTCAGGAAATTTAGTCATTACTAGCAATGCTGCTAAAAGTGGACCAGCCGCAATGATTGCAAAAGCATGACCGTAGTTATCAAATAAATCAGTCATATACCCCACTAATAAAAGGCCGGTAGCACTTCCCAACACACCAAATGCGACAATGACGCCATTTGATCTTGCTCTCTGATTTGTCGAAAAAAGTTCAGGGCCGTAAACACCCAATGCAACTGTAAGTGACCCAAGCACGGCTCCGAACAAATGACTAGCCCACATCAATAGTCCTGAAGAATAATAACTAAGAACGATAAATATTGTTCCTCCTAAAAGTCCTGACGACGCTATTTTTTTTCTGCCGTGGGTATCAGCGAAACGGCCAGCTAAAAATATTGCTATTCCTGCTGGGGTTGAGGTCAAAAGCCAATAAGCGGTTATTCCGGAAGCAGAATATCCCCGGTATTCTCTGAGGAAATCATTTTGGAATTGTGAAGCTGGGGCAGCAAAAATTAAAAGAGAAAAGCCAACAGCAGCTAACAATAAAAGTCGCTTATTTATAAAAGGCTCTGTTTTTATTTTGTTTTGAATACTGGAAGTTTCAGATTTAACAATTTTTGAATTGGCTTTATAACGAAGCGATTCTGGTAAATTTTTACTGATTCGCATTAAAGACGGTAAAAACAAGAGAGGCACCAAATATACGATTCTCCAACCTTTTTCATTCAGGTCAGCGATTGGCAACACCCAAACAGAAATCCCTGCCCCCAAGGCAGCAGACAAAGACAACATGCTCACGCCATAGGCACGTGAGCCTTTCGGTAATTCTTCAGCTGCAATAATTCCTATCAAAATACCCATCCCCGTAGTCAAGCCACGCGCAATTAACTGAGTGCTTCCAAGGAACCAGAAATTAGGTGACAATGAGCCTAAAGCTGTAGTGAAGACCGCAAGTATCAACGTGATCAAAAGAACGTTCCTCCGCCCCTTTTTGTCGGCAATTACAAGAACTCCAAGAGAGATTAAAATACCGACACGGATGACCGCGAGCGTAATTCCTTGCTGTGACGAGCTGTAGTCAAATTCATCAGCTGCGAAAGTTATTGTTTGAGTTATGACTGAACCTAGATACCCATCAATTACTTGGATGCATGCGAGTATTCCTAGAACCCTTGCAGAGCGTTCATTCAGACGGTCGGGAGGCGACCACCAAGGTTTTGACCTTTTGGGCAAAGCTTTGCTGATTAAAAACGAAAAAAATATTCCCCAAAATGGAATCGAAAGCCGCCAAGAGAAACTTTCTACGACCTGATTTACGCCTTCTGGTTCGGCTTTGACACTTATGTGCCTTTCATATTTAGAAAAAGGACCGTGCAGTAATTCGTATTTATCATCACCAACAAATTTTTCGGCTACTAAGTCGTTACGCGGCTTACGTAAAGCGGCTAACTCTTCGTCGTTGAGTGTTTTTGTTATTTTTAGGTATTTGTCTCGCTTAAACAAGATTTCTATAGTTTCCTTGCATCAAATTAAATGTTTTTGCTTGAATAATTGCATGTGAACGCAAACTGTGTCGACAGCGAAGCATACTTAAATCGTGACAAGTAATTCTTTTTCCTCTGAATTTGGAACAACTTCTTCACATTACGAAGAAGGCTCAGCTATTCGCGTCCAACAATCAGAAGGTTTATCTGGAACGGTGAGAGTCTCTGGAGCAAAAAATTCGGTATTGAAAATAATGGCAGCATCATTATTGGCACCCGGAAAATATGTTCTTTACAACGTTCCACATATAGCAGATGTCCGATGGATGTCTAACTTGCTGGAAACGATGGGTGCCTCAATTTCACACCAAAAAGATGTAATGCGAATAGAGATCCCAGAAGAAGTTACTCCGATAGCACCTTATGAAATAGTGGAGAGAATGAGAGCTTCAATTGTAGTTTTGGGACCACTACTAGCAAGATTCGGTAAAGCAAAAGTATCTGTACCTGGCGGAGACGATTTTGGGCACAGACCTATAGATATGCATCTAAAAGGTCTAGAAGAGCTTGGAGCCTCCTTTACTAGTAGCCACGGGTATATAGAAGGTGAGGCAGAAAAACTAGTTGGAGGCAAAGTACTGCTGAATTTTCCAAGCGTTGGTGCTACTGAAAATTTGCTCATGGCAGCAGTTTTAGCTGAAGGAAGAACAGTTATAGAAAACGCAGCGCGCGAACCTGAAATAGCAGATCTAGTAACTTTTCTTAATTCTATGGGTGCTGAAATAACGGGAGAGGGGACTTCAACCATTCAAATTGAAGGTGTGGACCGTTTGTCACCTATCGAGCACACGGTGATACCAGACCGAATTGAAGCTGCAACTTATATGGCCGCCTTAGGAATGACAGGAGGTCAAATAGTTATAGAAGAAGCACGACTAGAACATATGGAGATGCTCGTTGAAAAATTGTGTGAAATGGGTATTGAGATTGACCAAGTCGATGGAGGGGTTAGAGTGTGCGTTTCCAAGAGTTTGAAATCGATAGATCTATCTACATTACCGTACCCTGGTGTCGCCACTGACTATAAGCCTTTCTTAGTTGCCCTCTTATCTATTTCAGATGGGGTAGGGATCGTTACAGAAAATATTTTCGCCGGAAGGTTCCGTTATGTAGACGAATTGATCAGGATGGGCGCTGATATAAGAGCCGAGGGACATCATGCTGTTGTTCGTGGAGTCGAAAGACTTTCGGGAGCACCTGTTCGAGCACCTGACATAAGAGCAGGAGCAGCACTAGTTCTTGCGGGATTGGCGGCTGAAGGTGAGACTATAGTCGGAGCTGCTAGTCACATAGAACGCGGTTATCAGAACTTAGTAGGCAATTTATATTCTTTAGGTGCAAAAGTAGAATTAGTTAATCTTTAGAATCATTTTCTGCTGCAAAATCCGATTTTTCTTTTGAGTTCATCTTTTCTGCTCTGCGGTTAGCGGCCCTTAGAATCCATGCCATCAAACCTAATGGCGCTACAACAAGAAGAATTTCATCCCACCCGCCTTGATGAGCAAATATTATATGCACGAATCTCACCAGTTAAGAATATTGCCAATCTTGCAGAAGTGGGTGTAGTCAGCCAATACTCGTGCGAAACTATAAGTATGACAAATGTTTCAGTAAAAGAATCGGATAGAGATCTAGAAACCCTCGTTAAAGAGGTAATAGAAATTATCAGACCTGCACTTCAAGCAGACGAAGGTGATGTTGTGTTGCATGAGGTTAACGAAAAAACTGGAGAAGTTACCGTTGAGCTAATTGGAGCCTGCGTGAGTTGCGATTCCTCAGATCAAACAATGAAAGCTGGGATAGAGAGAATTCTAAAAGAAAGAGTTCCAGAAATAACTTCCGTTCACAATCTGGGTGAAGCTATTTCAGATGAGGGAACAGCAGTAACTCTTTAGGAAAAAATGACTAACGAAAATTGTTATTGGCATTCCGATAGGTATGCCGGAGTTACTTGTCAACGGTGTGAGCGTCGAGTTTGCGCAGAATGCATGCACACTGCTTCTGTTGGTTTTCATTGTCCGGCGTGTATATCTCCCCAGAACATTAATTATCGAAAGAAACCTAAATTATTTACAAGATCTACCAGTCAAATTGGGAATATTTCTGAACAATCACTAATTACAAGATCACTTATAGCAGTTAACTTGTTGTTTTTTTTAGTAACTATTTTTAGAGGAGGTTCACTATCTTCAGGTGGCGGAGAAATAACGATTGATTTCGGCTTAGTTGGATACGGCCGAGTTCTTTCTGCGTTCTCAATTGATTACGTAGGTATAGCCGAAGGTGAATGGTGGAGAATGTTTACAGGAGGCTTTCTGCATGCAGGCGTCATACATCTGGCATTCAATATGTTCCTACTGTGGATGCTAGGTAGTCAACTCGAAAGGCAATTAGGAGCAACAAGTTATTTAATTTTGTATTTTGGTTCCCTATTGTCAGGAGCCTTGGGAGTTATGTTGCTCGATCCTCTTGCTTTAACTGTTGGAGCCTCAGGGGCAGTGTTTGGATTAATGGGCGCAACGGTTATTTACCAGTTCCGTCGAGGAGTAAGTCCTTGGTCAAATGGAATTGGAAGTCTATTAATCATAAATCTGATTTTTACATTCGCTCGACCCAATATTTCAGTTGGAGGCCATTTGGGAGGACTCCTAGGTGGTCTGCTTATTGGTTGGTTAATTGATGAGATTAACAAAAAACGCGTAGCAGGTTATTTAAGACTTCTTTTGCCATTCATAATCGCAGCTGCTTTTGGTTTTTCTTGTATTTGGGCTTCAAAATATTGGTACGACCCACTATTGGGTTAATAGAGCTAAGAATTTTCAACAAGATGTTTTAGTTTGTGAAGATTTTTTTTCCAAATTTTCTTGAGTATTGGTTTTGCAAAAAATCCTGTTATTTCGCCACCAAAATAAAGAGGGAACTTAAGATTTTCCTCCCACTTGAAAAGAGTCATCGAGTTTGAAGTTTTCTCTAGTTGGAATTTACCTTTTCCTGAGACGAGACCATTGTGGCTGATTGCCATTATTTCATTCGAAACCCACTCAGTTATTTCCATTTTGTCGGTTGTTCTAAGTGGGCCTACACGTGTTTCACAGTCGAAAGTAACTCCCTTTCCTTCGGTATGTTCAGAGGTAATTTTTATTTCTGAAGCGTCTGTCATCCAATCAACATGAGTTCGAATGTCAGAAATAGCATTCCAAACTGTCTCAGTTGGAGCATTTATTTCAATATTTATTTTTATAAAAACCATTGTTAATTATGCCTTTTTTTTGCTCGTTAAGTAGTTGCCTTTAGCCTAAAAGAATGGAAACATACCTCGACCATGCTGCCAGTACGCCTGTGCGACAAGAGGTAATTCAAGCAATGTTGCCTTGGCTTTCAGATCACCCAGGCAATCCGTCAGGATCTCATCGATTGGCACGTGAAGCTCGCAGAGCTATAGACGATGCGCGAGACCACGTGGCTTCATTAGTTGGAGCAGAACCCGGTAATGTAATTTTCACTAGCGGAGGAACAGAGTCAGATAATTTAGCGATAGATGGTGTACTAGGTGCCAAAGGTGGTCAAGCGCTGTGTTCCGCAACCGAACACCCCGCGGTATTAGAACCTGTTAGAGAGTCTGGTGGGATAGTGGCACCTACAGATGACACTGGAAGAGTCGATCTCGAAAGTTTGGCCAATATTTTAGATTCATTCAATGATATTTCTTTAGTTTCCATAATGACGGCGAATAATGAGACTGGGGTAATCAATGACATCGATAGAATTGCTGATTTGGTATTAGAGAAAACACCAGAAACTATGATTCATACAGACGCGGTTCAAGCTACTTCATGGTTGGATATAACCGGATTTTCTAAAAAGGTTCATTTAGTAAGTCTTACTGGTCATAAATTTGGCGGCCCCAAAGGCGCAGGGGCTCTAATCTTAAAAGACGGCGTTAATTTGTCACCTGTAATTCGCGGAGGAGGGCAAGAAAGAGAAAGACGCAGCGGAACTCAAAATGTTCCAGCAATTGTAGGACTGGGAGAAGCAGCCCGTTTAATTCAAGTTGAGCGGTTAGATATAAACGAAAAGGTCACCAAGCTTAGAGATAAATTAGAAAATGGATTGATTGAGAAAATTAGTGGAACAAGCCGAACGTTGTCACAGAAAACACCCAGAACGCCTGGGATAGCACATCTTTGTTTCAAAAATATAGAAAATGAAGCACTGCTTTTTCTACTAGAAAATGAAGGCGTGTATGCGAGCGCAGCTTCATCATGCGCGAGTGGGGCGCAAGAAGCATCACATGTTTTACAAGCTATGGGGGTAGACCTAAAGACAGCTGGAGGTTCAATTAGATTCTCATTAGGTCAAACTACAACTGAAGAGGAAATAGAATACGCATTAACGGTCGTTCCTAATTCAGTTGAACAACTAAGGGAGTTTGAAAAATGACGAGGGTAATGGTTGCCATGTCAGGAGGAGTTGATTCGTCAGTAGCAGCTGCTCTCGCCCGCGAGAATGGGGATGACGTTGTTGGGGTGACACTTAAACTTTGGGGTGGGGAATCAGATTCTGGATGCTGTTCCGTTTCAGATGTAGATGATGCAAGAAGAGTGGCAGATGCATTGGGTATAGAGCATCATGTTTTCAATCTGGGGGAAGATTTTGATGAATATGTAGTTGCTCCTTATGTAAAAGCCCACTCGGCAGGTCTAACTCCAAACCCATGTATTGAATGCAATAGGCACATCAAATTTGATCGACTACTTAACAGAGCAAAAGCGCTTGGTTTCGAAAAAATAGTCACCGGGCATCATGCCCGGATAGTGAAACAAAAAAATGAAACCTTACGTATCGCAAGGGCGGAAGATGAAGCAAAAGACCAATCGTATGTTCTTTATATGTTGGATCAAAAGCAGATTTCCTCACTACGTCTCCCGATCGGAGAGATGACTAAAGATCAAGTTAGAGAGAAAGCAAATAGTTTAGGCCTTAGGGTTGCAACGAAACCTGATAGTCAAGATGTTTGCTTTATTACGCGTGAAAAGGGAAGAGCTGACTTTTTGCGGCAGAGAATCCCTTTGACCTCTGGACGGGTAGTAGATGAAAATGGATCCGAAGTGGGCCAAGTTGAAGCAATAGAGTTAGTTACTATTGGACAAAGGCGAGGCATGCTTTTAGCAGGAGGTAAAGAGCCAAGGTACGTGAACAATATTGACGTTGAATCAGCCACAGTTACTGTCGGAACTCCTGATCAGCTTTTAGTTAAACAAACAGAATTTAGAGATCTTCTTTGGTCTGCAGAAAAAACTGGAGGGGAGTTCCTTGTTCAAACGAGTGCACACGGGAAACCAAAATTGGCAAAGGTGGAAGAGGGTTTACTTGTATGGAAAGATGCTCATTCGCGAGTTGCTTCAGGCCAAAGTCTTGTTTTTTATAAAGAAAACCAAGTCATAGGCGGAGCAATTGCCATTTGATTGAACTTATAGCTCTCGTTTTTCAGCTTCTGCTAGCAAAACATTAGGTCTCACAGGATTTATTAGAAAGCTTTCGACAACGAAACTTTCATTTATAGTTTTTCTAGTTCCTTTTTTAAGCATCATTGTAAGAGGAGTGAAGCACCGGATTTCCAATGATAAACCGAAAGCACTTTGACTGAGATCTAAAGCATTAGTTTCAACTTTTGCAGGTGAAAAATTTTCTAGTTGGTTTCTAGGTATAAGAGTCGGATCTCCAACAGACAAATGGTCGTGTAAGACTATTCCCGCTGGAACTAACACAATCCAACGTTTCCCTAATTGATATATAGCATTTGAAGCTATTGCTGAAAGAGGGAAGCCGCATAAAGTCATTAATGAGCCAAGTAAAAAGTTTTTGTTCAGTAAAAGAATCGGCCCTATGGTTAAACCTGATAAAGAAGTAAGCCATGCTAAAGGTCCAAATAAAAGTGAGACAGGACCGGGTGCTCTAAGAAGAAAACGACGTTCATCGCCATAAGAAGCACCATCAGAAAATCTGTCTCCTAAAGGTGCTGAGAGAGCAACAGAAGCTGCGATAGCTGCAGCTGTAAGGCTGATGATTCCTGAAAGTGAACCATTAGTTTCTAAAGTGCTCCAGAAACAAATGGCCGCAGCAGCAGGCGCTCCGATCCTAATTATCGCCAAAGAAATTGGGGTCGGGATCAAGGTCGATAAAAGTATTAAAGCCCATAAAGACCAAAGGCCAATTGAAACAGTTGTTCTTAATAGCAATTTGTAGTCATTAAAACTATCCGCAAGAGATGGACCGCATAATAGAGGCAAAGATAGCCAGATAACTCTCATTATTCCGGTAGTAACAGACTCGCTACGCCTTCCAAGGGGGTCATTAAACAAAAGTTTCACAAAGAGCACACTAGAGGGTTTCTGCACCGTCACGGACTAATCGCGGGGCAACGGTATTATCGAACTGTGGTTAAAGGTAATTTTTCTGATGAAGATGACGATGACAAAGCCTTATCGCGTCTGAGCGAACTTGGCGAACTTATTAGATTTCATAACGATTTGTATCATGGGCAGGGCGTTCCAGAAATACTCGACTCCGATTTCGATCTACTATGGCGAGAATTGCTTGATTTAGAAAAAAAGTATCCCCATTTAGCTGATCCAAACTCACCTAGTGCAACAGTGGGAGGCAGAAAGAACACACCTTTTGCCGAAGTAAAGCACCATGTGCCAATGCAATCATTAGACAATGCATTTGATAAAGATCAACTTAGCTCTTGGACCGACAAAGTGCAGAGGCGCTTAGAGACTGAACAAAAAATTTCTGCGTGGACTTGTGAATTAAAGTTTGACGGATTAGCTGTTTCAATACGTTATGAGAAAGGTCAATTAGTTCAAGCTGCTACTCGCGGAGACGGATTTATAGGCGAAGACGTTACAGAAAACGTTTTGACTATTTCTGATGTTCCAAAAATTCTTGGTAAAGAAGCCCCAGAAGTTTTAGAAGTTCGAGGCGAAGTATATTTAGGTATAGAAGCTTTTAATGCTCTTAACCGTTCGCGGGCATCTTTAAACGAACCTTCTTTTGCAAATCCACGTAATACGGCAGCGGGTTCACTGAGACAAAAAGACTCGAAGGTTACCGCCTCTCGTAATCTCTCATTTTGGGCTTATCAGATAGGAGCGACCAAAGGCTCGCCTACGATAAGTGGACATCTTGAAACTCTGTATTGGTTAAAAAGTTTAGGATTTCCCATTAATGAACATGCTAAGAAATTTACTGACTTTAGAAAAGTTGTTTCATACATAGAAAATATTGAAAATATGCGACATGACCTCGACTATGAGATAGATGGTGTTGTGATTAAAGTCGACGATTTAGTTCTACAGAAGCAATTAGGAACTACCGCAAGAGCACCACGTTGGGCAATCGCATATAAGCTCCCGCCTGAAGAAAGAACAACCCGACTAATTGATATTGAAGTTTCAATAGGTCCAGGGGGGCAAGCTACCCCATTCGCGAAATTAGAGCCTGTTTTTGTAGGTGGGTCAACAGTAGGTACAGCCACCCTTCATAATGCTGACCAAGTGAAAGAAAAGGATGTAAGGCCCGGTGATTTAGTAGTTGTTCGTAAGGCTGGGGACGTAATACCTGAAGTTCTAAGGCCTGTTATAAGTGAAAGGCCGGCAAACACTCGCCCATGGGAATTTCCTACTTCTTGTCCGGCCTGCAAAGAACAATTAGAACGAACAGAAGGAGAGGCGGCAACTTTTTGCAACAACTATGAGTGTCCGCGACAAATTCGTGGACGAATAGAACATTTTGTATCACGAGGTGCAATGGATATCGAAGGTTTTGGGGAACAAAGAGTTGACTTATTCGTGTCAGAGGGTTTGATAAACGATGTTTCTGACATATTTCGAATCGATTTCGAACGCATTTCCGAAATGGAAGGCTTCGGAGAGTTATCTGTTACAAATCTGAAAAATGCAATCGAAGAGGCTCGGTCTATGGATTTGGGAAGATTGTTGTTTGGCTTAAGAATCCCACATGTAGGAACCACAGTTGCTCAGTTGATATCAGAAAATTTCCAAGATCTTGAAGTATTAAAAAAAGTACAAATGCAAGATCTAGAGGTTATTGATGGATTGGGACCAAAAATTGCTATGAGTGTTTTTGAATGGTTTACAAATGAACGTAACGTTGATTTAATCTCGAGGCTCCAACATCTGGGAGTCAATCCAAAATCTGAGTCACTACTTTTAGACGATCAGGATAAGACTCTTTTAGGTATGACCATTGTCGTAACAGGTAGGTTGCAAGGCTTAAGCAGAGAAGAAGCTCGCAAAATTATAAAAGAAAGAGGCGGTAAATCTCCTGGGAGTGTTTCGGCTAAAACAACTTACTTACTTGCAGGTGAAGGAGGTGGGTCAAAACTAGAGCAAGCAGAAAAGTTTGATGTTCCGGTTATAGATGAGACGGCATTTGAAAATCTAATAAAGAATGGAAATTTACCAAAATAAATTTTCACCCAATAACTCGAAAACACCAATTCAAGTTTGATTTTCTACTAGGTGTTTGAACCTCCCAATAGGCAACCGAAGCACAAATGTTCCCGGCTGGCAGTCGGTCAATTATTTTCCCATCCTCAGGCCTAAATACCACCGAGTTTAAAGCACGTTCGACTCGTTGCTGATCAAGGGGAATTTGGGTATCTCCGATGCTGATAATTTCGCCTGTCCAGGTAGATGAAAAAACAACACCCACATTTGTTTGAGCTATAACTTCGTCACCGCGACTCGGTATTAGCTCTAACACTCCGGGATTTGAATTCAATACGATGTCATCGTTACTTCCATCAGCAATCAGTCCGGCTAATACCAGTACAGCTATTCCAAGAGCAAGAAGAGAACAGATAATAATTGAGTTACGATGCGCCACATAGAAAGGTTACCTAGAGGTAACCTTTCTATGTGGTAGAAAAACGAAGAGATTCTGGATCTTTTGGCAAGGGAAGTTCTTGGGGTCCTCAAAATATGTCTGGTCGCACATTTGGTGGTAGGTACAGACTCCAAAATATTGTAGGGACAGGTGGATCTGGTTCTGTGTACCTAGCTATTGATTTGAGTTTAAATCGACAAGTAGCAGTAAAAATTTTACATACCAAACTTGCTCAATACCCAGGATTTATAGAACGATTTAAAACAGAAGCCAAAATTTCTGCTTCCCTTACAAGTTCTCACACGGTGCGAGTTTTTGATTGGGGAGTTGATGAACAAGCTTATTTAGTAACTGAATATCTAGGCGGTGGGAGCCTTAGAAGTATTTTAGACAGTGGAAGAACTCTCAGTCCCTCACAAATATTGCAAATCACTCTCGAAGCATGTAGAGCTCTCGACCACGCTCACGCTCAGGGGATAATACATCGAGACCTTAAACCTGCAAATCTTCTATTTGGGCAAGACGGTCATTTACGAATTGCAGATTTTGGACTAGCAGCTGCATTAGCAGATGCAACTCAGGCAGAAATTTCCAATTCTGGGCCACAACTAGATGAATTGGGCGGTTTGCGCGGATATGTAGGTACCGCTCGATATGCATCACCCGAACAGGCCAGCGGACTTACCTTAGGAGTTAAATCTGATATCTATTCCTTGGCTTTATGCATAGTCGAAGCATGCACAGGGCATCTTCCATTTGTTGAGAATACGGTTATTGGAACTTTGAGAGCTAGAGAAGGTCAAAATGTTCCAATTCCGGAAAGTTTGGGTGCTCTATCACCAGTAGTTCAAAGAGCAGGTTCGGCTAATGCAGAAGAACGGCCTACAGCTGGAGAGCTAGGCAAGATGCTGATTGATGTCGCAAGTGAAATGTCCCGACCTGAACCTTTACCTTTTGTTGGACCAGGAGAGATAGGGGCAGCTCCTTTGTCAGGTGAAGAACCTCTAGTTTCTCAAAGTATTTCTTCCTCACCGGATCTTCCTACAGAAAGAATAGAAACCGTTGCAGTTGGATCAGAACCAAAACGGGCTGAGTCGGCAAAGCCTTCAAGACGACGTTTGGTAAATGCAGTATTAGCAAGCTTATTGGTCGTGGGTGTTACTGCTATAGGGGCGTTTTTATGGGAAGCAACGAAAACAGAATCAAGAACTTTGCCTCAACTTGTGGGTTCTTCAGGAGACAGCGCACGAGAGTTAATTGTTGCTTTGGGCTGGAGCGTAGAGGAACGTTTTGATCGTCTTGATAACACAGTTGAAGGGGAAGTACTAGCTACAGAGCCCATTGGAGGGACTGCTTTAGAAGAAAATGAGACCGTAGTTTTAGTTATTTCTCTTGGGGCAGAACGCGTCCAGATACCTATTGACTTAGTAGGTAAGAGTCTCCAAGGCGCAGAAATACTAATCCAGTCGGCTGGCTTAAAAGTAGGTGAGATTTCATACGCTTACAGTGAAACTTTCGCAGCTGGAATGATTGTAAATGTTCTTGCGCCCATGACGGAACTGCCACTAGGAGGAAGCGTTGATTTGCTTGTATCGGATGGACGAGTTCCGGTGGTTATACCAATTGGCCTAGAAGGCCGTGGGGTTTCCGAAGTTGAAGCGGCATTGGAAACTTTAGGATTAATTGCGCGCCGCATAGGCGTGAGAGACGAATTTGTACCCAAAGGTTACGTAGTAGCCTTCGAACCTCCCTCTCAAAGTTATGTTAGAGGTGGTTCAGAAGTTGAAATATTAGTCTCAACCGGACCTGAACCACGATCTATTCCCGATGTGATCGGACTTTCAGTCGATGCAGCAGAATCCAGATTAGCTGCAGCTGGATTCCGTTCTGTTGCAGTTGACGGACCATCTAGCGGTCTAATCACTCGACAAGAACCTCCGGGGACTGCCCTAGGATTGCCGGAAACTCCAATCGAATTAATAAGTGGATAAAAGTCTTGTTTGACGATATGTCCTCTACCCTCTGAACTGTGGTTCAAAGAATTTCTCGTGAAGAGGTTGCCCATGTGGCACGTTTAGCTCAGCTTGCGTTGAGCGAGGATGAGTTGGATGCTTTTACTTCTCAGTTAGCCGCAGTTTTAGACCATGCAGCTGATTTAGAAGCTTTGAACGTAGATGATGTTGAACCGAGTACACACCCGTTTCCCTTGAAGAATGTTTTACGTGTTGATGAGCCTGGTGAAGATTTTAATATCGATGAGGTGTTTGAAGTAGCCCCGAAAGTAGAAGAAAGTCAATTTCGAGTTCCACGGATTCTGGGAGAATCATAGTGGAAGCGACAGAAATAGCCAAAAAAGTTTTGTCTGGTGAGATGAGCGCCCGTTCAGTCATCGAGCAACATATTGAAATCATTAACAAGATTGAACCTGATGTCAATGCATTCAATCTTGTTACTGCTGAACAAGCTTTGATCGATGCTGATGAAATAGATTCAAAAATTGCATCTGGAGAAACTTTGGGGCCCCTAGCGGGCGTTCCGATTTCGGTTAAAGACAATCTTTGTACTCGTGGAATTGAGACAACTTGCAGTTCGAAAATTTTAGAAGGCTGGAAACCCCCTTATGACGCCACTGTTATAGAAAAACTTAGAGAAGCAGGAGCAATCATCATGGGTAAAACTAATCTAGATGAATTTGCTATGGGTTCTTCGACAGAGAATTCTGCCTTCGGGCCAACCAGAAATCCTCATAATTTGGAACGTGTTCCAGGAGGCTCATCAGGAGGCTCTGCAGCAGCTGTAGCAGCAGGATTTTCTCCTCTTGCTCTGGGGAGTGATACCGGTGGATCTATACGACAACCAGCTGCTCTTTGTGGTGTCGTAGGGGTGAAGCCGACATATGGAAGAGTTTCTCGTTATGGGCTCGTAGCGTTTGCTTCCAGTCTTGACCAGATTGGTCCTTTTGCTAATACGGTTTCTGATGCTGCTTTGACTCTTGAAGTGATCAGCGGTCATGATCCAAGAGACTCCACATCAATCCCAGAGAAACCGCTGGACATTTCAGGAGTTTTAAACCAAGGGATTGAGGGTATGAGGATAGGAGTGATTGAGGAACTCTCCGGAAAAGGCCTAGGAGGGATTTCTAAGGATGTAATCTCCCGAGTCGAAGAAGCAATAAAAGTTTTTTCCAATGCAGGAGCGGATGTTGAATCAGCCTCGGTACCGGCTTCTATTTACGGTCTGTCAGCATATTATGTAATAGCACCTGCGGAAGCGTCTTCTAATCTCTCGAGGTACGACGGAATACGTTTTGGTCCGAGAACAGAAGCAGCAACCACTGCCGAGACAATGACAGCTACTCGCACCAAAGGTTTTGGTGATGAAGTGAAGCGTCGCATCATGCTTGGAACTTACGCACTTTCGGCCGGATACTATGACGCCTATTACGGCAAGTCTCAGAGAGTAAGAACATTAATAATGAATGATTTCGCGAAAGCTTATGAGAAATTTGACATTCTTATAAGTCCCACTTCACCAACTACAGCGTTTCCTTTAGGAGATAAAACAGAGGATCCGATGCAGATGTACCTGCAGGATGTATGCACAATTCCATCGAATCTCACAGGGCATCCTGCCATGTCAGTTCCTTTTGGATCTGGAGAAGATGGAATGCCTGTAGGGATACAAATTCTTGCTCCAGCTATGGCTGAGCGAGAAATGTTCCAAGCTGCAAAAATTCTTGAATCTGAAAGCGGTAAAGGCATTGAATAGCCCTGATATGGATATTTGGGAAACGGTAATAGGTTTAGAGGTTCATGCAGAATTAGCTACTAAAACTAAAATGTTTTCATCAGCGCTTAATTCTTTCGGTGGAAAACCCAATAGCAACACGGACCCTGTTTCTCTTGGATTACCAGGATCTTTACCGGTCTTGAACGAAAAAGCGGTAGAGCTAGCGATCAGAGTGGGTTTGGCTTTAAATTGTGAGGTACAAAAGTCAGTATTTGCTCGGAAGAACTATTTTTACCCAGATATGCCTAAGGCTTATCAAATTTCTCAATTCGACTTACCTATAAACAAAGAAGGCTGGTTAGAACTTTCTGACGGACGTCGAATAGGAATTGAGAGGGCTCACCTTGAGGAGGACACTGGAAAAATAACTCATGTAGGAGGTGGGGGACGAATACATGAAGCTTCTTACTCTTTAATCGATTACAACAGGTCAGGAGTTCCACTAATCGAAATAGTTGGTGCACCAGATCTTCGGGGCCCAGACGAGGCAAGAGACTATGTCTCTGAGCTGCGCTCAATATTAGTAACAATTGGGGCTTCTGATGGAAAGATGGAAGAAGGGTCTCTCCGCGTTGACTGTAATGTTTCAGTCCGACAAAAGGGGGGTAAAGAGTTGGGGACACGCTGCGAAATAAAAAATATCAACTCTTTGAGGTCTCTCGGAAGAGCCATCGAATACGAGGCAAAAAGACAAATTGAAATAATTGAATCAGGCCAAAAAATTGAGCAACAAACACGTCATTGGGATGAAGCTGAGGGTCGTACACACAAATTGCGATCTAAGGAAGAAGCTTTTGACTATCGCTATTTTCCAGAACCTGATTTAGTGCCAATTGAACCATCAGAAGAGTGGGTAAAAGAGATTGCTGACTCTTTACCTCCACTTCCTAGAGACCGAAGATATCTGCTAGCTGAAACAATTGGAGTTGAACCAACAGAAACATCGTTGATAGTTCAAAGAGATTTGGATGGTTTCGCTCTTAAGGCAATTTCCTTTAAAGCTAATAAAAAACGGGTTCTAGTACATTTAGAGAACAATCTTGCTGACGGAACTGGCGAACTGACACCGGAGGCATTTGCATCTCTTACGGTAATGGAGATGAATGGCGAGTTGACAGCGACACAAACCAAAACAGTTTTGGCAGAATTAGTCCGTGCAGGTGGAGATCCTCAAGAGATAGCTGAGAGTCATGGTTTTGAATCGATGGACAATTCTGAATTAGAAGAAATAGTTGATCGAATAATTTTAGAAAATTCTGATGACTGGGTTGTTTTCATTAATGGGGATGAAACTGAAAGAAAGAAAAAATCAGGTTTTTTTGTTGGGTTAATCATGAAAGAGACCAGAGGTCAGGCTGATGGTAAAATGGTTAATCAAATTTTAAGTGACAAAGCTAAAAACTAGCTTCCTAATTTCTGCCAATTATCGCTTCGAAAACGTAAATACAAAGTTGTAGAACGAGTCAACATCAGAATCCAAATAGATCCCCAAATCCAACCTATACCGAGATTAAATGTGACGCTTAAAAGCATTAGGGGTATCGAAATAGTTGCCGAAAAGCTCATCGCCTTGGCGAGGAAACGTTGATCACCGGCACCTATCAGAATGCCGTCTAGTGCGAATGCTACTCCTGATAAGGGGGCCATAGCCGCAACATGTAAAAGAAGAAAACTCGCAAGTTCGACTACTTCGGTATCTTCAGAAAAAATTTCTGCGAAAGGGACATGAAAGATCGCAAGAAAAGAACCCGTGAAGACACCTATTCCAATAGACCACATAATGGCTCTTCGACCCACTTTGCGGGCTTCATCGGCATGACCAGCTCCTAGAAGGTTTCCTATTAGTGCTTGTGCCGCTATGGCAATAGCATCCATCGACATGGCGAGAAAAAACCATGCTTGGAATCCCACTTCATGTGCCGCAACATCGACATTTCCTAGACGAGCCGCCATTGCTGTAGCGACAATAAAAGAAGTAGTTAACGAGAGATTCCTAATCAATAGCTCACTTGAGCTCCTTAAAAGTTTTACTAAAACCATAAATTTAGGTTTTAAGGAAATTTTATATTCACTTATAGATTGCCAAATCCAAACTAAGTAAATTGAAGCGCCTACCCACTGAGAAATAACAGTGGATGCAGCAGAAGCTCCAATTTTTTTGTCAAACCCGTAGATGAGAATCAGTTCGAGTCCTAGATTTAAAAAAGCAGTTCCTAGTGCCACCCAGAGGGGTCTAATTGTGTCTTTGACTCCGCGCAAGTAACCCACTCCTGCCAGCATTATCAACATCGCTGGAGCACCGAACATGCTGATGCGCAGATAGATGCGAGCTTGATTTAGAAGTTCCCCGTCAGCACCTAAAAGTTTCAGTAGAGGATCAGCAGCAAAGTACCCGAGAAAAGCAATTGCAATACCGAGAAAAAAAGCCAACCATAGGCTTTGAATAGCCTGATTGGAAGCTTTTAATGGTTCGCCTGCTCCAGTAAACCTGGCGACTGTTGCAGTAGTCCCATAGGCCAAAAAGAAACAAAGTCCATAGATCAATAGAAGGGCAGCAGATGCAACAGCTAATCCTCCTAGGGGCAGAGTACCTAAGTGGCCGACAACAGCGGTATCGGCCAATAAATATAATGGTTCGGCTACAAGGGCACCCAAAGCTGGGATTGCCAGTGTCAGAAGCTGTTTATCATGATCTGGGATGTTGATGATGAAAGTCTAAACCTATTCAAGTCGTCAAACCGTTGATTTGAGCTCTACCATTCAAGT